>JADMIO010845966.1_pt1 | contig 41437 bp, 34 predicted proteins | sample 8958161 | NCBI WGS metagenome assembly JADMIO01 (sample SAMN16585339, study PRJNA669376) | soil metagenome | isolation source: Crop rotation soil | place: USA: Cullars Rotation, Alabama | collected 2011 | reverse complement strand
CGCGACAACTTGTCCACGTGGAATTCTAAGCTTAGGATCCCAATGTGCTGGAAAGAGGCATTGCTGAAGGCAAAACCCTCACTGCCCTTAATCTCGCCTGGCTGCTGGCCCAAACCGAAGGCGTCCGCGCACTCGTTATCGATAGCGATCTGCGTCGACCGTGCGCCACTGATTATCTCGGCATCGATGCGCAGGAAGGACTGTCCGAGGTGCTCGGCGGTCAGCTAAGTCTCGAAGACGCGATCGTCCGTCTCGAACCCGCAGGTCTTTACCTGTTGCCCGGTGGACGCCCGCGTGACGACGTCGCCGAATTGCTTTCCGGTCCAAGCTACGCTCGCATTCTCAGTGAAGTCCGTCGCATGTTCGACTACATCATCATCGACGCGCCGCCGCTCGGCATCTTCACGGACGCAAACGTGTTGATGCAACGCGCTGATGGTGGGATTCTGGTGGTCCGGGCCGGGAAGACTCGTTATTCGACAGTCGACAAGCTCCTGGACCAGATGCCGAAAGAGAAACTGCTTGGTGTGGTGTTGAATCGGACTGAGGAACAGCCTGAAGCCGCTTCTTATTACTACACGCACCGCTATTACAACCGCGACAGAAGAACTACTGAAATGCAGCCGTTTCCGTCGGAAACGGTTGAAGAGGAGGTAGCGACAGTCAATTGAGAGCGTTACGTCTAAACAGACGAACGATTTTACTGATTTTCGCCGAGGCGGTACTCGTCTACGGCGCGATCATCGCCGCGGTGTACCTGCGCACCGGCATGGAAGACGCGCAGTCTGAGCTCATTGAAAAGCATGGGTACTGGAAAGCAGCCGTTGCGGGCTTCTTCTGTCTCGCCACTTTCTACCTTTTCGACCTATACGACTTTGTAGTGATGAACGACCGGCGCGAGCTGGTGCTACGACTGATCCAGGCGCTGGGTTTGGCGTGGATCGCGCTCGCATTCTCGTTCTACATGTATCCAAGCTTGATGCTTGGCCGCGGCATCTCATTGATCGCGTTGCCGCTCGCACTCGCGTTGATGGTTAGCTGGCGAGTCACGATTCACTGGTTCCTGGGCCATCCCGATTTTGGCGAGCGCATTCTGATCGTCGGCTCAGGTAACCTCGCCGTCGAGGTTGCGCGGGAAGTGTTGAATCGTCCTGACGCGGGCTATCGCATCGTCGGGTTCGTCGGCAACGACGCGGAGCTGCTGGGCAAGAGCCTCATCAATCCGCGAGTGATCGGATTGACCGAGCAGCTCGACGCCATCGTCAAACGCGAGAACATCGATCGCATCGTAGTCGCAATGGGCGAGCGGCGCGGACAACTGCCCACGAATAAGCTTTTGCAACTGAGTCTTACGGGTGAAGTCAATATCGAAGAGGGCGCTTCGTTTTACGAGCGCATTACTGGTCGCGTCTCCCTGAACATGCTTCGTCCTTCGTGGCTGATCTTTACCGGTCGTGGACGACAGAAAAAACTCCCGGGGCTCGCACGTAGCGCAGTGCACTGGTTCGTGGCCCTCGTGGGCGCGATTCTTTCGCTGCCAATCGTGATCGTCACCGCGATACTCATCAAGCTCGAATCGCGTGGCCCGATCTTTTACAAGCAGGAAAGAGTCGGCAAAAACGGGCGCACGTTTGTGCTCGCAAAATTCCGCTCGATGAGAGTCGACGCCGAACAGGACGGCCCGGTTTGGGCCAGCAAAAGCGACTCGCGCACCACGCGCGTGGGACGAGTCATTCGCAAGATTCGCGTCGACGAGATTCCGCAGTTCTGGAACATCCTGAAAGGCGAGATGAGCTTCGTTGGCCCACGGCCGGAGCGCCCGCATTTCGTGGCCCAACTGGCCGAGGAGATCCCTTTTTACGAGCAGCGGCATCTAATCGCACCGGGACTCACAGGCTGGGCCCAGATCAAGTATCCCTACGGCGCGTCAATCGAAGATGCACGACAGAAACTGCAATACGATCTGTTCTACATCAAAAACCATAGCCTGCTGCTTGACGCATACATCATGTTTGACACGATTAAGATCATTCTTTTTGGGCGGGGGGCCCAATAAGTTGGTTGGAGGTTGAGATGACTATCTACACACGAACGGCGCTCGCGATTGCCATGCTGATCGCACTGACTACCGGCATCGCAGCTCAAACAGACACGCCGGCCCAAGGCGATTCGCGCGATGCGCAAAAAGCGCGACCGCGGACCACGAGCGGCCAGGAGAAGAAAGATCCAAAGACTGGGGATCGATTGGAGCCCGACGATCCTTCGCGTACGTCTGATGTTTCTCCCGACATGCAGGCAAACCGGCAGGAGCAGATCTCGGAAGAAGCGGCGGTCACTCCTGTCTACAACAACTTCTTCACCACCTACAAGCTTGGTCCGGAAGACATCATCTCGGTTGAAGTATTTAACCAGGATCGCTACTCGCGTAAAAACATCATCATCCCCCCGAGTGGCCGCATTTCACTCTCTCTGATCCCAGGCGGAATTTTTGTGAACGGCAAAACGGTCGAGGAAGTGGCCGAGGTCATCACGAAGAAGTATGACGAGTTCATCATCAATCCGCAGGTTACGGTATCGCTCGACAAGGCGTCGTCTTATCGCTATAGCGTGATTGGTGACGTAGGCCAGCCCGGTATCCGTTTGATGAGTCACCGCATGACTGTGACAGAGGCGATTGCCGAAGCGGGCGGCGTGCTGAGCACCGGCGACCGGAGCAAGGTTTACGTGTTGCGCCGCCAGCCGACCGGTTTCGTGGCTCCGATCCTCGTCAACGTTTCTGCGATTTATAAAGGCAAAGCTCCTGACACGACCTATCTCGTGCCCGGCGATCAGATCGTCGTGCCCGGCAACAAGATGAAGAAGGTCAGGGAGTGGCTCAGCTTCACCTCAGTGCTCGGCTTCGCACGCATCTTCGGCGTCCCCGTGCCGTAATCGACTTATGACTGCGGCGGCCAAATCATTCTTGATTCTGCTGGTCGCTGCTGCTACCACTTTTGGCCAGGCGGGCACGTGGGCGCGGCAGCGCACCGGCTCGCTGGCCTGGCTGCACTCAGTTTTCTTTCTCGATCAAAACCGTGGTTGGGCCGCCGGCAGCAAAGGCACACTGCTGCAAACGTCAGACGGCGGCAACACCTGGCAGCCGCGTGGAGCGCAAAGTAAAGACGCCATTCGCGACCTCTTCTTCGTTGACGATCGCAATGGCTGGATGGTTGTCGAGGTAAACGCTTACGAGCTCAAAGACAAAGATCCGCGCGGCTATCTTATGAAGACGACGGACGGCGGCGAGCACTGGACGAAACTCGAGATAAAAGGGTTCGACATCGATGCGATTCTCGTTCGCGCGGTGTTCAATCGCAATGGGCGTGGCTGGACGTTTGGCGAAGCCGGATCAATCTGGGCCACACGCGACGCGGGCGAGACGTGGATGAAGTTGCAGTCACCTACGCGACGGTTGTTGCTCGGCGGGATCTTTGTCGACGACGATCGCGGTTGGATCGTCGGAGCAGGCGCAACGATCATTCAAACGTCCGACGGCGGCGAGACGTGGTATCAAGCAACACTGCCGCAGGTTGAAAAAACAGTTCGTTTCAATTCAACCTCGTTTATCGACAATCGCAAAGGATGGTCGGTCGGTAGTGGCGGTGTCGTTTGCAATACGGTGAACGGCGGCCGCACCTGGGAACGTCAGGAGTCGACTGTTCCCGTCGATCTGTTTGACGTGAAGTTTGTTGACGAGCGCGAAGGTTGGGCCGTGGGCGCGGAAGGAACCATCATTCATACCGTAGATGGCGGCGCACATTGGACCGCTGAACGCAGCGGCACGGAACATCCGTTAGAGCGCGTGTTCTTCGCGGACAGGAATCACGGTTGGGCCGTCGGGTTTGGCGGAACAGTCGTGTCGTATCTTCGTTAATCCTGTGAATCCTGAAATCTTGTAAGACAGCTTTCTCACCATGAAGAAACTTATTTTTCTTGTCGTCTTCATCACTTTGTTTTCAGTACAGGCGTTCGCCCAGGACACTATCGAGACGTTAAGAACCCAGATCGACAGCGCTGCCAGCGACTCCGATCGCCTAACTGCCATCGAAAACTCGAACGCATTCGACCCGATTGGCTTCTACAATCTCGGCAATGGGCTTGCGCGTCTGGGCCACAACGAAGCCGCTATCGCCGCCTATCGCAAAGCCATCACGCAACGCAAAGGTTTTTACTCGCGCGCCCTGAACAACCTCGGCGTCGTGTTGCTTCGCACCGGTCGCTGGGACGAAGCGCAGGAATCTCTGCTGTCTGCCTTGCGCCTCGAGAACTTTCATTACGCGGAAGCTAGCTACAACCTCGGGCGCGTCTACGTTGCGCGTGGCCAGAATGATCTTGCTGCTCGTGAATGGCGCCGTGTTCTGGTGATCGATCCGCAACACGATGGAGCAAAGCAGGCGCTCGCGAATGCCGGCAATGAAGAACGCATCGTCGTCGCTGCCTCGGTCAAGCCCGTGAAGCCCGTAAGCACAGTAAACAACTCGCCCGTGGCTGCGAAGACGCTCACGATCGATCAGGCTAGTTACGATCTACTTCAAAAAGCACGCAGTGCAGCCGAACGCGGGAAGACGACTGAAGCAGTCGAGGATTTCCAGCGTCTGTTGCGTCGCCAGAATGGTTACTTTCCGCCCGCGAATCTTGAGCTGAGTTATGCATTGCTGACTCTCAAGCGATACGACGAAGCGCAGACGAACCTCCTGCAGGTTTCAAGACGCGACGGCGCTCGTTATCCGATCAGTTACTTTCATCTCGCCCGTATATACGAGCGCAACGGTGACTTGAAACTGGCCGAAGCCGCGTTCGCACAAGTCGCTCCGACAAACGCGCAGTTTTTATTGGACCTGAGCCGTGTTCGCGAAAAACTCGGCGACTACAAAGGCTCGCTCGACGCGATGGAGCGCTACATAAAACTGATGCAGGACCAGGGACAAAAGCCCAACTGGTCCGACGAACGCCTCTCAGAGCTTCGCACCAAAGCCGCAAAGCAGGATTAGCCACAAAAAGGCACAAAAAACACAAAATGGTTTCTGCTTAAGAAGGCTTGATAATTCAAGCGCGCCTACCTCGTTAATTTCTTTTTTGTGTTTTTGTGCCTTTTTGTGGCTAAATTGGTCCTGCTTCAACAATCCCCTACAGGAGTAACACCATGAAACGACTCCCTCTGGTCATTGTTCTGACACTCGTCTTCGCGACTTTCGCACACGCCCAGACCACAGCAACAACGTCACCATCGCCATCGCCGTCGCCTAAGCCCGCGATGAGCCGCGCGCAAAGCCAACGTGCGATCATTGCGACCGAGAAGAAATTCTGGGAAGCCTGGAAGAGCCAGGACATGAAGTTCTTCAGAGCCAATCTCACGGCTGACGCCGTGATGATCGGCGACACTGGCGTGGCTGACAAGAAGACTTCTCTAACTGCGATGGAAGGCATGAAGTGCGAAGTTAAGTCTTACGAGCTGATGGATATCAAAGTCACGTTTCTCAGCAGCAGCACCGCGATTATGACTTACAAATCGACACAGGATGCGACGTGTGGCGGTGAAGCGGTCCCACCCACGGTCTGGTCCAGCAGTGTTTACGTGATGCGAGGCGGACGCTGGTACGCGGCCTCCCATCAGGAAACCGTCGCGAAGTAGTCCACAAAAGGCACAAAGAAGCCCACAAAAAGCACAAAATGTTTTAGAGAAGATCTTTGTGCTTTTTGTGGGCTTCTTTGTGCCTTTTGTGGACTACTCCACTTTAGGGCGCATGTGCGGGAAGAGGATCACGTCGCGTATCGACGTCCGGTTCGTGAGCAGCATCACAAGTCGATCGATGCCGATACCGATCCCAGCCGCGGGCGGCATCCCGTAAGACAACGCGCGGATGTAGTCTTCATCCATCAGCATCGCCTCTTCGTCACCACGCTCACGCCGCTTCACCTGGTCGCGAAAACGCTCGTACTGCTCAGCCGGATCATTCAACTCAGAAAACCCATTCGCGATCTCCATCTTCGCTATATACAACTCGAAACGCTCAGCCACGCTCGGATTCGCGGGCGACGCCTTCGAGAGTGGCGAGATCGGTTTCGGAAAGTCAGTGATGAAAGTCGGTTGCATCAAATCGTGCTCGACGTGAGCTTCGAAGAGCTCGACAACCTTGTCGTCTGTGATTTGATCCTCCGGAACACGTCCGATCAAACTCTCTTTCATCCCCACACGTGAAAACAGCGACCCAAAGTCGAGCTCGTGCTCGCCAAACTTAACGTGCGTGTGGCCCAACACAGTGAACACCACAGTGCGCAACATGTGCTCGCAAAAATCCATCATCGCGTTCACGTCGGCGTAAGCCCAGTAAAACTCGAGCATCGTGAACTCGGGATTGTGGCGCGTCGAGATGCCTTCGTTGCGGAAGTTTCGATTGAGCTCGTAGACCTTTTCGAAACCGCCGACGAGCAGGCGCTTCAGATACAACTCCGGCGCGATGCGCGCGTAAAGATCGATATCGAGCGCGTTGTGATGAGTCTTGAACGGACGCGCCGCGGCTCCGGTCGGTAACGGCGTCAGCATCGGGGTCTCGACCTCGATGTAACCGTGGTCTTCCAGAATGTGCCGCAGCTCACGCACCACCGCAGCACGACACTGGAATACTTCACGCGCCGTCAGCTCCTCGTCTTTTTCGACCTTGAGACTTCCGGCGATTAGATCTGCATAGCGTTGGCGCTGTCGAATCTCCGGATCCTGGATGCCGTGCATCTTGTCGGGCAGCGGCAGCAGTGCTTTCGACAGAAACTGAATCTTCTGTACGTGGATCGAGAGCTCGCCCGTGCGAGTCACGAACAGGAAACCTTCGACGCCGATAAAATCGCCGTGGTCCAACAGTAAAAACAATTCCCAGCCGTCAACTTCGCCGCCTTCGGCGCTGTTGTAAACGCCAACCGCCTCATTCTTGCGAATGTAGATTTGCAGGCGCGACACGCCATCCGAAAGATGAACGAACGCGACCTTGCCCATCTGGCGTGGCGGCGTCGCGATGCGCCCGGCGACGCGCACGACAAACTTGTTCAGGTCTTCAGTTGGTTGGAAGCCGGTGAATTTCTCGACCACCGCGGTGATCGTGTCGTCTTTTTCCGGATCAACGACGCGGCTGCGCTCATATTTGTTCGGGTAAGCGTTGCCGATGAGCCGCTGCAAAGCTTCGAGGTGCTCGCGCCGCGCGAGCGTTTGATCGTTTTCTTCGATAAATGGAATAGACATAAAGGGCGAATTATACAGACATGCGGCAAATCCTGTAATCTCTGGTTAATGATCGAAAAGATTTTGACCGGCCAGGCAATGCTTGCCGAGCGCGGGCGTCTGCGCGCCAGCGGCAAGCGGCTGGTTTTCACAAACGGTGTGTTTGACCTTTTGCACGTCGGGCACGTGCGCTATCTCGCACAGGCGCGCGCGCTCGGCGATGCGCTGTTGGTCGCTATAAACAGTGATAGAACAGTTCGCGAGTTGAAGGGACCGAATCGGCCTGTTTTTGATCAGGCGGAGCGCGCTGAGATACTCGCTGCTTTGCGGGTTGTTGATTACGTCGTCGTGTTTGACGAGGTCTCGCCGCGCAGCTTGATCGCCGAGCTGCTGCCGGATGTGCTGGTGAAGGGTGGCGACTACAATCTCGATCAGATTCACGGACGCGAAGAAGTCGAGGCTGCGGGTGGGAAGGTAGTTTCGTTACCATTCGTAGAGGGAACGTCGACTACCTCATTAATAGAGAAAATGAGCCACGGATAAAAACGGATTGATTGAGCAAGTTACAGAGACGCGGGAATATCAGAGACTGCTTGCAGAACTGCGGGCGAATGCACGTGTGATCTCGATCAGCGGGTTGGTGGCGGGGTCGGCGCGAGCGCTGGCGGTGACTGCGTTGCAACGCGAGACGGGGAAGACTTTCGCGGTGGTGTCGCATACGACGCGCGATCTCGAGTCGTGGGAGAGCGATCTGGAGTTCTGGTACTCCGCGCTGAGTGCAAAAGAGCCTGACGATAAAGACATACTCGTTTTGCCTGCGTCGGAGACGGATCCTTACGCCGGTATCTCTCCGCACGCGCAAACACTCGAGCGACGCGCACTCGCGCTCTGGCGTCTACAACAACACTCATCGAAGTTCGTTTTACTGACCGCGCGCGCCCTCGCACGCAAGACGGTCAGTCCCGCTGCGATCGCGAAGACAGGAGTGATCCTAAGACGCGATGAAGACTTCTCGCCCGAAGTGCTTGTCGAGCAACTGATCGCGACTGGTTACATGCGTGAAGATCCGGTCGGCGGCGTCGGTGAGTTCTCGATGCGCGGCGGCATCGTCGACATTTGGCCGCCTGGACGAGAAGCGCCAGTGCGACTCGAATTCTTCGGCGACACGGTCGACTCAGTCCGCGAATTCGATCCGGAAAATCAGCTCTCGACCGCGCAATTGAAAGAAATCGAAGTGCCGCCGATGCGCGAGTTCTCCGTGAACGCACTAGACTTTCAACTCTGGAGCGAAGCGGCGCGCGAGCGCTGGGCCGACGAGCGTTACGCACGCTCGCTCCGCGATCGAACTGCTTTCGCTGACGAAGGTGAAGCGTTTGCCGGCTGGGAGTGGTTGGTTCCGATCACGATGGATTGCTGCTCGAGTGTGTTCGATCATCTCGGCGACGTCGTTCTCGTGATCGATGAGCCGAGCGGAATCGAAGCGTATTTGAGTGAGTTTTACGAGCGACTGCAAGATCGTTACCGCGAGATCGACGAAGCTGACGACATCGCGCTCACGCCCGAAGAGCTCTTTCTCACCGCCGACGAATTAAGAGAGCTGATTTCAACTCGCCAGCGCGTCGAGCTGCGCACGCTCGGCCGCGTTGCTTCGGAAATCGATATGGACCTCGCACTCGAAGCCGAAGCTCCCTCAGTTCAACTCGGCCGTGCGCGCGGCACGCGCCGGCCCGTGTTCCTATTTCCGGCAGTCGAGAGCGCAGTCGAAGTCGAGTGGAAGTCGCAATCGACGCTTCGTTATCACGGCCGCATCGCTGATCTCGCGGCTGAGGTGACTCGCGCCGTTGAAGAAGCACGCGCAACACTCTTCGTGATGCCGAGCATCGGCGTCGCGGAGAGAATCGTCGAGATCCTCAACGAGTACAAAATCGAGACTCGGCTGACGTACACGACAGAATCCAACGATCCAACAAGCTGGCGACCCGTCATCGTAACCGTCGGCGATCTGAGCGGCGGCTTCGAGCTGCCACAGGCTCGCCTGACCGTCCATGTCGAAACCGACATTTTCGACGAGACTGCCTCGGTCGAGCGCCGACCTGCCGCCGAAAGAACACAAACACAGCGGACCGACAGGAAAAAACGCAGGTCAAAAGCAGCAGCGTTTCTTTCAGACTTTCGCGATCTCAAAGCGAACGATTACGTGGTCCACATCGACCACGGCGTCGCGCGCTTCGGCGGTTTACAGACGCTCGATCTCGGACCACGCACCGGCGAGTTCATGCTGCTTTACTACGCCGACGATGCGAAGCTTTACGTTCCCGTCGAGCGTCTCGACCTCGTGCAGCGTTATTCGAGCGCCGAAGGACATCAGCCACAGCTCGATCGACTCGGCGGACTCGGCTGGCAAAAGACGAAAGCCAAAGCCAAGCGCGCCATGCGCGACATGGCCGACGAGCTTTTGCGTCTTTACGCCGAACGAAAACTCGTCGGCGGTTTCGCCTTCGCGGCCGACACGCCATGGCAGCAGGAGTTTGAAGACGGCTTTCCATTCGTGCTCACTCCCGACCAGGAGACAGCGATCGAAGACGTCAAGAAAGATATGGAAGAGGCCGTGCCGATGGACCGTTTGCTGTGCGGCGACGTCGGCTACGGCAAAACGGAAGTGGCGATGCGCGCCGCGTTCAAGTCAGTGATGGAAGGAAAGCAGGCGGCAATTCTCACGCCGACAACAGTGCTTGCTTATCAACACTACGACACGTTTCGCAATAGATTTGCCCCCTTTCCGGTGAAGGTCGAGTTGTTGTCACGCTTTCGATCGTCAAAGGAGCAGAAGGAAGTCGTGAAGCGGATCGAGACGGGTGAAGTCGACGTGATCATCGGCACGCACCGCATTCTTTCGAAAGACGTTCAGTTCAAAGATCTCGGGCTCGTCGTGGTTGACGAAGAGCAACGCTTCGGCGTCGCACACAAGGAGCGACTCAAACATCTCAAAAAGAAAGTCGACGTGTTGACGCTTTCAGCAACGCCGATTCCACGCACGCTCAACATGTCGCTCAGCGGCATGCGCGATATGTCGCTCATCGAAACGCCGCCGCGCGATCGACTCGCGATTCAGACGCAGGTAGTGCAGTTCTCGGAAAGTGTGATCAAGTCGGCGATCGACCTCGAGCTCTCACGCGGCGGGCAGGTATTCTTCATTCACAATCGCGTGGAGACGATTGATACGGTCGCGGCCCTCGTGAAGCGCCTCGTGCCGAACGCGCGCCTGGCCGTAGGTCACGGACAGATGAACGAAAAGGACATGGAGCGAGTGATGCTCGACTTCATCGACTACAAATATGACGTTCTGGTTGCAACCACCATCATCGAGAACGGCATAGACATCCCGCGCGCAAACACCATCATCATAAATCGCGCCGATCACTACGGTCTTTCTCAGCTTTATCAATTACGCGGGCGTGTGGGGCGCTCCAGCCGCAGGGCTTATGCTTACCTGCTGATACCGAGTGAACAGGAGCTTTCGCCCATTGCCCGTAGACGTTTAGCAGCCATTCGCGAGTTTTCTGATCTGGGGGCCGGGTTTCGTATCGCGGCCCTCGACCTTGAGCTACGTGGCGCGGGCAACCTGCTCGGCGGCGAGCAGTCTGGGCACATGGAGGCGCTCGGCTTCGATCTTTACACGCAAATGCTCGAGCGGACTGTCGCCGAGCTGCAGGGTGAAGAAGTCGAAAACGAGACGAGCGTCACGCTCAATCTCGGCGTGGATGTCGCCATTCCGGATGATTACATCTCAGACATGGGACAGCGGCTGCGAACGTACAAGCGAGTTTCTTCGGCGCGTGACGAAGCAACACTGACAGCCATCAGGGAGGAAACGGAAGACCGCTACGGGCGTATTCCGGCGCCGGTCGACAGGCTGTTTGGTTATGCGCGTTTGCGTCGTTTGTCGGAGGATCTGGGGATAGTTTCAATTGATAAGACGCCGGATGGGGTGGCCGTCAAATTTAGTGAAAAGGCGAGGATTTCACCCGAAAAACTGGGAGATTTCGTATCGAATAATAAGGGAGCAGTCTTCACGCCCAACGGTGTTTTGCGGCTGGTTTTGACTGAAGACGAGCAGGACAACGTGCTCGAAGTAGCCCGCGCCGTGTTGCTCCGGATTCGTGCGAGCGATTAGACTTAAACCCTTTTACAGGATTTCAGGATTTTCAGAATTTACATGATAATCTTGCAAATCCTGTAATCCTGTAAAAACAACTGTTTTGGTTAAGGAGTAAGTTAGTGAAATTTAAATATCTTGCACCCTTTGCTGCATTGATCATCCTCGCGTTTACGTCCAGTCACGTCTTCGCACAGGAAGGCGAGACGACGGTCGTCGACGAAGTGATCGCCCAGGTCAACGACGACGTCATCACGCTCTCGATGCTGAAGAAGGAAACCAAGGAACGTATCGAAGCGCTGAAAACGAATGGCATGACCGAGCAGCAGGCGATGGATGAAGTCGCGAAGCGCCAGAACGAACTGATCGCAACGCTGATCAACGAAAAGCTGTTGCTGCAAAGAGGCAAGGAGCTCGAGCTCGCCAACGACATCGAGGCCGAAGTCAACCGGCGCATGTTGGAAATCGCGCAACAGCAGGGCATCAACTCGATCGAAAAGCTTTACGAAGCGATGCGCGCGAGCGGGCTCGTTCCGGAAGACGTTCGTCGCACGATGCGCAATGAAATGATGAAGCAGGCGGTGCTGCAACAGGAAGTTGACCGGAAAATTTACCTCGGTCCGTCCCCCGACGAAGTGAAGAAGTATTATGAAGCGCACCCTGACAAGTTTCGGAAGCCCGAGAGCGTGAAGCTTTCCGAGATCTATCTCGTGACGACTGACAAAGACGAAGCGGCAGTTAAGGCGCGCGCGCTCGAGCTGATTACACAGGCGCGCGCAGGTGCTGACTTCGGCGCACTTGCCGCAGCCAATTCCGAGCGTGAGAAGGAAGGGAAGCGCACAGCGCCGCAGGATAAGGGCTACGTGGGCGAATTTGACGTTCCGAGCCTGCGCGAGGATCTGGGCGCCGTGTTGAAGGACGTGAAAGCCGGCGGCATCACTGAGCCGATTAAAACCAGCGAGGGTTATCAGATCCTTCGTGTCGATGCGCGCATACCTGCCGGCACGACGCCGGTGTTCAACGACAATCGTGTTCGCGAAGCGATGTTGATGGAGCGACAGCCAAAAGAACGTGAGGCCTATCTTCAGAACTTGCGAAACGAAGCGTTTATCAAAGTCACTGAATCGTATCGTGCAGGCGTCGATCCACTCCTTAAAATCAAGGCCCCAGTCGCCGCGAAGAAGGACGATAAAAAGAAGAAGGACGAGAAGAAGTCAGACAAGCCGTAAATAAAATTGAGTCAGGAAGAATCGAACCAGTAGGAATAGAACAAGTTAGAAGAATAGAGCAAGTAGGAATAGAACAAGTCAGGAAGAGGGGCTTGCCCCCGCTCGTCCAGTCCAAGTATCGGCGGGGGCAAGCCCCTCTTCCTGACTTGTTCGATTTGAAGGAGTCAAATCTTATTTGCTGTTTCTAATAATTTCACTTCTAACTATTCATCCGTGGCAAGGTCAGCCCATCGAAAAGTCTCGCATCGTCGTTTACAAACGCGAACGTAAACTCGAGCTTTACTCAGACAAAAAACTGATTCGCACATATCGCGTCGGGCTCGGTTTTAGCCCCGTTGCCGACAAGGTGCGCGAAGGCGATGGCGCGACGCCTGAAGGCGACTTCTACGTCTTCGTAAAGAACAACAAGAGCGCTTACTATCTGTCGCTCGGCGTCAGTTATCCGAATGTGGAAGACGCAGAGCGGGGCCTGCGCGATGGGCTGATAACCACCGCCCAGTACAACGCGATTGTCGAAGCGCACAAGAAGAAGACCGCGCCGCCGCAGTACACAAAACTGGGTGGCCTGATCTACATTCACGGGAACGGCGCTAAGAGCGATTGGACATGGGGCTGCGTCGCGTTGGAGAATGAGCAGATGAAGGAGTTGTTCGACGCCGTTTCAGTCGGAACACCGGTGACGATTAAACCGTGATGACGGAAATCAAGCCTTTCAAAATTCGAGATATCGAGATCAATCCGCCGCTCGTGCTTTCACCGATGGCGGGCGTGACGGATGTGTCTTTTCGTCGTCTGCTGAAGCGGCGTGGCGGTGTTGGTCTGTCAGTTTCCGAGTTCATTTCAGTTGAGGGTTTGACGAGAAACAATCCGAAGTCGAAACGGCAGATGCGCTTTTACGAAGACGAGCGGCCGTTTGCGGTGCAGATCTTTGGTGGACAAGTTGAGCGCATGTGCATGGCGGCGGAGATGGCGCAGGAAGTCGGCGCAGATATTCTCGACGTGAACTGCGGCTGCCCGGCGCCGAAAGTCGTGAAGCACGGCGGCGGATCCGGATTGCTCAAGGACCACTGCCGGCTCGCAGATATTCTCAAAGCGATCAGGAAGACGATCACGATTCCGTTGACGGTGAAGATTCGTGCGGGCTTTTACGATCACACGATCAATGCGGTCGAGACTGCGAAGCTCGCCGAGGATTGCGGCGTCGAGCACATCGCGCTGCACGGCCGCACGAAAGAGCAGGGTTATCGTGGACTTGCAAACTGGGACCTCGTCAGGCAAGTGAAAGAAGCGGTGAGTGTGCCGGTATCGGGCAGTGGTGACGTCACGACGATTGAAGGCGCGTTTGCGAAGTTTCGTGAGACTGGTTGTGACGGTGTGTTAATTGGCCGCGGAGCGATGGCAAACCCGTGGATCTTCCGCCAGATCGAAGACGCAATGCACGGCCGTCCGATCTTCGAGCCGACGTTAGCCGACAAGCGCGCGATACTGCACGAGTATTTCGACATGTTGCGCGAAGACATGCCCGAGACCCCCGCGATCAATCGCATGAAGCAGTTGGCGGGGCAGTTCACGCGCGGCTTGCAGGGCGGCGCGCTTTTCCGCACCTCGATTTATCACTCACACACAGTTGAAGAAGTGCTCGATCGCATTGAGGAGTACTTCGAGGCGATCGAAACGGGACGGCCCTATTACGGAGAGGCGGGCGCTCCGATTGAAGAAGCGCCCGTTCTCGATTCGTGTGAAGTCGCCACAGTTTAAGTACGCTTGTTCGCGGGTTTCTTCCCCGTTCCTGTGTCCAGATCAACCGGCGCCGGATAACCCTTCTGCGCTACCGTGCCCAGATCGATCACGACCTCTTTCTTCAGCTTAGAATTCAACGCGTTGAGAATCTGCGTTCGCTGCTGCTCCGAAAGATCCTCCAACTTCATGCCATTCGCCTCGAGCACGCGCCGCAGGTTCTCTTCCGTGTTCGTGCCCTGCGCGTAAACGTCCCGGTAAATGTGTAGCTTTCCATCCTCGATCACGATCGTTTCATAGCGGAGCTCGACCGGCACGGTCTGGTTGAGTTTTACAGTCTGCGTTTTTGTCTCGTCCTCTAAATACGTGGCCATCTTCGTGGGCACGTCGGGCGTGTTTGAAGCTTTCCCAAGCAACGCGGCAAAGTCTTTGATCTGTGCATTCGTCAGTCCAACACACCCGTGCGAAGCAAACTTTCCGATCTTCGCGGGCGACTTCCCACCGTGAATCAGCGACGGCAAACCAATCGGTATCTTGATTGGACCAAGCGGATTGTCTTTGTCGCCGGCTTCGACAGTCTCGCCCGGCGAGACGTTCTTCATCTTCGCGACCCACGGCGAATCCGGCGGCGTCCACGTTGGATTGAAGATGATCTGCTGCGCGCGTCTCAATCCGAGCGGCAAAGGAAACTGCGGATAACCGATGCCGACTTTGTAGGATTTCAGAAGCGATCCATCCTGAAAGACATCCATGCGAAACGCGGGAATGTTGACGACCACGCGCGTATCAGTCGGCACGGCGTTTGGTCCTTTCAACATCTGCACGTTGTCATTTGAAGCTTCAGAGGCGTCGCCCTTCGACCAGTAATCGTTTGCGAGTTTCGTGAGGTCTCGTGCTTTCTCTTGGCCGAGCACGGAGCGTAACTGTTCTTCGGCGCGCGCGCGTGCATCAGTGACGTCATTGTCTTCCTGATCTTCGGTGTTGCTTTCGCGCAGTCGCGCCACCGCTGATCCCGAGACGCTCTTCAGCTCGTCGATCTTCTTGTCGTCGAGTTTGAGATCCTTTTTGACTCGAGCTACGAATTTGTCGTCAGTCAACAACGCATCGAGTAGTGGCAGTGTCACGTCGTTTGACGCGGTTTCGGTAGTTGCCGGTGATGGCGACGGCGATGCTGATGGCGACGGGCTCGGTTGTGTTGATACCGTAGTGTTTGAATTAGTCGGCGCAGGCGCACAGCCTGTTATCAGCAAAATCAAAAACCAGACGAGTATGAAAGTTCGACGAATAATGGTCATTTTGATTGGACTCCTCGCATGTGATGGAGCAACGGGCGTTCCAGCAAGGAGGCACGAATTTAGATGGATTTTCTGAATGATTTGCGAACGATTGAGGCGCTATCGCGTTCGGTCGTGTAGCAGTGGGTACGGGTTGATATTCGTGCCTTCCCAGTAGCGTTTCGGATCGGAAACCGTGGCGATTGAGAAGTGCAGGTGATAGTTTCCGGGGCCTGCATTGCCGGTGTCGCCGACGTAGGCGATCACTTCGCCCTGCTTCACCATGTCCCCTTCAGCGAGTCCATCAGCATATCGCGAGAGATGTGCGTAGTAGAAAACGAGATCTCCGTTTGTGTTTAGTTGATAGATCGTCGTCCCGCCGCGCTCGCTTTGAAACAGCTTGAGAATCTTGCCATCGGCGGCAGCTAGCACGGGTGTTTCAGCCGCTGCGGGTATATCGATCGCGTCGTGTACGCGACCTTCCGAACGCGCGTCGTCGAAGGTGTCCATGAGTTGATCCGGACGTACGCCGGCGACCGGCACGATCAGGTTTACCTGCCCGACAAAGTTGGCTGATTGAGGTGATGGACTTGGTTCGGGTTCGGGCGGCAGTGGCGTCCCGACAGCGACGGGACTGGTTGGCGGTAGATCGATCGCAGGGAGTAGCGGCTTCGTCCGGTAAGTGATCGCCATCCACACCAGCGACACGATCACCAGAAAAACAACACACAGCAGTATCCGAAGCTTCGCCACGAAGCGGGCTACAGACAATCAGCGTTCCAAATCTCGGCGACAGTCTTTTACAGGATTTACAAGATTTCACAGGATCTACATGTTAATCCTGAAAAATCTTGTAAATCCTGTCTACAACTACCTCTCGATTCCGAGCGGCAATAGTGGCTGTGGCGTCGTACCTTCAAAAAACCAGCTCGCCCCGACACGTAATCGATGATGCCACGTCGGTAGCCGCGACGTGTACAACGCAAACCTCGCCTGCCTCGCGAGGGCTCCGCCAAACGCCTTCCCACCAGTTAAAACCGCCGCGCGCTCCGTCCCGAGACTGATCGCTTCACCAAGCTCCTCGAAGTGCCTCGTCTTCATCTCTTTCCCTTCGAGATAATCCTTGATGTTACTTCCGGCGAGACTCGCCTGCTGAAACGCGAGCTGCGCCGTGCCCGCGAGCGTAGGCGTGGCGTCGGGATAAAACGCAATATCACCGAGTGCGAAGACGTTCACATGCTGCGACAACTGCAACGTCGGCTTCACCATCAACAGTCCGCGCTTGTTCTTCTCAACATCGAGGTGCTCGATGAGGGGATTCATCTTCACGCCGCCAGTCCACACGACTGCCGCCGTCTTCAAAGTCTCCTGACTACCTTCATGCTCAAACGTGATCCCATCTTGCGTGACTTTCACTACGCGCGTCTCTGTATGAGCTTCAACCTTCGACTGGCGCAGCGCGTCTTCAACGAACACTCGTATCTGGTCGCCCATGCCCGGAACAATACGGTCGGCCATCTCGATCACGAGTACGCGCGGCTCGCCGTTCAATCCGCGACGCTTGACCGCATCGTTCAGCAGGTCAGCCATCTTAGTCGACAGCTCACAGCCACTCGCGCCCCCGCCAACCACTGCAAACGTAAGCTCGCCACGCACATCCAGCGGAGGCATTTCAGGCGGAATGCGATCCAGCGCCGCCACCATCAGCGCGCGCAGATCGTCCGCGTGTTCGAGTTTTCGAAACGGCTTTGAAAACTCTTCCGCGCCTTCAACGCCGACGTAATTCGTGATGCCTCCGAGGGCGAGCACGAGTACGTCGTAATTCAGCGTTTGCTGGCCCGCGAGTGAAACAGTTTGCGACTTGAGATCGATTCCTGTAGCCGCGCTTCGAACAAGATGCACATTTTCTGCGAGGAGCTCATCGTACCTCGGCGCGATGTGCCAGGCCTCGACTTCACCGCTCAGATACTCGTAGAGCATGGGCGTGAACAGGAAGTGATCGGCGTCGCTAACGAGGGTCACATCCGCGGCTCCGCCTATTTCAAGCGCAGTAAAAAGCCCCCCGAAGCCGCCTCCGAGTATTACGATTCTTGGTTTCGACATTGGCCGCGATAGTACACCGAAATTAGCCGCAAAGAGGCACAAAAGCACAAAAAAGAAGAAGTGAGAGATAAAGAACAACTCGAGAAAACAACAAGTCAGGAAGAGGGGCTTGACCCCCGCTGTTTGTGACCCAGGCAGCGGCGGGGGCAAGCCCCTCTTCCTGACCTGTTCTTTTTGCGTGACTTGTCCTTTTATGTGCATTTTGTGCGTTTTTGTGGCTAAAATCCGCTGCATTTGTGCGTTTTGGCGGGCTCATGTTACAGTGACGCTGCTTTTTAAGTTTAGCGGTTGCCGCTTTTAGGCGGAGTGTACTGCGGTCGAGGAGGACCATTCAAGCAAGTGGCGTTAGCAAAACAAACCAAGGAACAGATAGTTACTGACTTCCGCACGCATGAGTCAGACACCGGGTCACCACAAGTCCAGGTGGCGCTTTTGAGCAAGAGAATCAACGACCTCACAGAGCATTTTAAGACCCACAAGAAAGACAATCACTCGCGGCGCGGCCTGCTGAAAATGGTCTCGCAACGTCGCAGTCTGTTGGATTACTTAAAGCGCACTGATATCGAACGCTACCATGAGGTAGTTAATCGTCTGGGTCTGCGTCGTTAGATTCAAACGTTGAGAGAGAGCTTCGAATCTCTGTTCAGTTAAAGCCCGCGTCTATCGAAGAGCTTGTGGCAGTGCCGAACGTGACGGCGATTGACTGCGAACAAGCGGACGTGTACGGCCCAAAAGCTTCGAGCATAAGGCGGCATGAGCTTCACGGTTCAAGAGGCTCGTGCCGCCTTTTTTAGTTACTGCTTACACAAGCCTTACCCGCATCACGTTGGCGGCCCAGAAAATCTAAGAGCAAGTTAGCTTGCCAAAAAACAGCGAGCCCCAGATGTTGGAGTCGCTCGCGACACCTGATGTGTTCAGGTGTATCGTGCTAAGGAGAATGAAATGTCACAAAGGAAATACCTCAAAGAATCAATCAAGCTTGGCGATAAGGAGTTGACCGTTGAATCCGGCCGCGTTGCAAAGCAGGCGGACGGCTCTGTCGTTATACGTTATGGCGACACGATGTTGCTGGTCGCCGCAGTCGGCGCTTCAACCCCCCGCGAAGGCGTTGATTTCTTTCCCCTCACGGTCGAGTATCGTGAATCAAATTACGCGGCCGGGCGCATCCCCGGTAATTACTTCCGGCGCGAAGGCCGTCCCAATGAAAAGGAAGTCCTGACCAGCCGCTTGATCGACCGTCCCTGTCGCCCGCTGTTTGCCGAAGGTTATCGAAACGAAACTCAGGTTATTGCCAGCGTTATTTCAGCAGACCCCGACAACAATCCCGATGTTATTGCCATCACGGGCGCGTCGTGCGCGCTTTATCTATCAGATATTCCGTTTCTGAATCCCATTGCAGGCGTGCGCATCGGGTTGATCGAGGGACGTTACATTATTAACCCGACTTACGATGAAGTGCGTGAGTCGCGATTGAACTTGATTGTCGCCGGAACTGAAGAAGCGATCGTGATGGTCGAAGCCGGTGCGAGTGAAGTGTCGGAAGAGATCATGGTTGAGGCCCTGATGCTCGCGCACAAGGAAATCAATCGCCTCTGTCGCTGGCAGAGAGAACTTTACAAAGCGCTCGAAATCCAGAAGCGCGACGTCACGACTGTTGAGCTCGACGCGGACATGACACGCGAGATCACCGAGCGTTACGCAGAAAACCTGCGCACGGCTCTCGACACGAGCAACCAGGAAAAACGCGCCAGCTACGCGGCCGTCGATGCGCTGAAGAAGGAAGTTATCGAGTCGTATCCGGAGGATCAGCCTGAGAAACGCTCGATGGCTAAACTGATCTTCGATCAGCTCAAAGAGATGGTCTTCCGCGACGATATTCTCAACAAGCGGCGGCGTCCTGATGGTCGACGGTTTTCGGAGATTCGTGCGATCACCTCGGAAGTCGGCTGGCTGCCACGCGTACACGGCTCGGCGCTTTTCACACGCGGCGAGACGCAGGCGCTCGTTTCGACAACTCTCGGCACGAAGGAAGACGAGCAGTTCATCGACGATCTCGAAAAGGGCGAAGTCAAACGTCGTTTCCTGCTGCATTACAATTTCCCGCAGTACTCGGTTGGTGAGGTCGGGCGTTTCGGTTCGTCGAGCCGGCGCGAGATCGGACACGGCGCACTTGCGCGGCGCGCACTCGAAACAGTCCTGCCTGAAGATTCAGAATTTCCCTACACAATCCGCATAGTTTCAGATATCACCGAATCGAATGGCTCGTCTTCAATGGCGACTGTTTGCGGCGGCACGCTGTCGTTGATGGACGCGGGTGTGCCTCTGAAAGCTCCGGTTGCGGGCGTGGCCATGGGTCTCGTGATGGAAGGAAACAAGTACGCGATCCTGACTGACATCGCGGGCGCCGAAGATCACTACGGCGACATGGATTTCAAGGTGGCCGGCACGCGCAACGGCATCACGGCGTTGCAGATGGACATCAAGATCGCGGGTATCAACGCGCAGATCATGGCCGAGGCGCTCGAGCAGGCAAAGAAGGGCCGGCTCTACATTCTCGGCGCGATGGAGAAGACGCTTGCCGAGCCGCGTGAGGAGATTTCGGCACACGCTCCGCGCATCATTCAGATCAAGATCAACCCGGACAAGATTCGCGACGTCATCGGACCAGGCGGCAAAGTGATCCGATCGCTCGTCGAAGAGACGGGCGCGAAGATCGACGTCTCGGACGATGGGACGATCTCTATCGCCACGGCGAGTGGTGAGGCTGCGGATGCGGCAGTGAATCGTATTCGTGGTCTAACCGCGGAGGCCGAAGTGGGGCAGACGTATCTCGGTACTGTTAACCGGATCGTAGACTTCGGCGCGTTCGTCGAGATCTTTCCGGGCACGGACGGGCTGCTGCACATCTCGGAGATCGCGGATCGTCGTGTTAAAGACGTTCGTGACGAGCTGAAGGAAGGGCAGCAGATCATGGTGAAGTGTATCGGCCGCGAAGGCAACAAGATCAAGCTCTCGCGGAAGGCGGTGTTGCGCGAAGAGAATCGCAAAGCCGAAGCTGCCAGCCCGAGCGACGGCGGCGGCGAGTAGACCAGAAAACCACGTCCTGAGTTTTGATAGGTCCTATAAGTCCTATAGGACCTATTTTTTGCCCAGCGATGGTCCAATTTCTAGACAGCGCGTCCAAGTCTCAGACAGATCCACTCTCTAAATCGTCAAATTACTCGATTTTCCGTGATATTCCCTGCGGCCCTCGAATTGCTCGTAGTTTTCCACCCTTTTCTGTTTGATTGACTATTGTCCCTGGGCGCTCCCTCACCCAGCAAACTGCAGGCAATAACGGAAAACCTTAGGTGCGGCTGGAGTTTTTTGGTTATTAGCACTGTCCCTGTATTGGATATCGACATCTCGATCAGATCAAGGCGGTTAGCGTCAATCGCTGTAAACAGTATGAATTCAACTTCTGCCCAGTACTCTAATAAATCACTCCCGAAACGTGGGCGTACCAGTCGCGTGCTCCCCGCGACGCTGGTCGTTCTTCTTTTGACTGCGGTGCCCGCCCTGGCTGAACCGGTAAAATTCAACCAGGTGGTCCAAACTCTTACCAGCACTCAAGGTATTGTCGATCTGCGACTCAACACGCTCGCGCAGGATCCGAAAAAAGATGGACCAAAAGGCGAGACCGTCGCACAAGGTCCAAAGCAAACCGATGGCAAAACCGAAGCGGTTATCTCCAGTGTTGTAGTTACCGGTGAAGGAAAGACGATCGGAGTCGAGGAGATCGAAGAAGGCGAAGTCGAAGGCACGATCTGCGACTGCGGCGAGATCTTTATCGCCGGCGCTTCTTTCCCGAAGTGGCCGTTCCTGTTCCTCGCGGCCGTGCCTATCGCTTTCATCGACCGTGATTCAGACGAACAACCAACGCCGACGCCTCCGCCGGATAGCAGCCCGACGCCCACGCCGACGCCAACGCCTACTCCCGAGCCCGCGTCGCTGCTGTTGTTCGGAACTGGCTTGCTAGCTGCCGGTGCAGGTTTGAGACGGCGTCATGCGAAATCGAAGATGAAGGAGGACCAATAATGTCGCAACAAAGCCCCATCCTCCGTAATCTCAAGTTTGCTTTCATAGCTTTATTTGCGCTTGCCTTCTTCGCGGTTCCGGCGACGACAGCGTCTGCCAAGTCGAAGAAAGCGAAATACGCAACTATCAAGATTCAGACCAATCCAGCCGGTCTCCTGCTAATGATTGACGGCAAGCCGCACGGAGAAACCACAGCCGATTTCCGCGCGTTCGATCTCGAATCTGGATTGCACACCGTGCAGGTCCGGTTGCCGAACGGACAGTTCTGGACACGTGAAGTTGAGCTGCCAGCAGGACGCGTGAAGTGTGTGGTGGTGAATTATCGTCCGTTGCCGCCTCTGCCGAAATCACCGTGCCCGTTCCCGGTCAGCCTCTCTGCGCCGAGCCAGGTCACCGAAGGCGAGATCATCACGTACACCGCGGATGTTTCTTACAGTGGCAACGCGCCGTTGAATTACACGTGGAAAGTTTCGCCGTCGAGCGCTCACATCATTAGCGGCCAGGGAACCGCGACGTTGAATGTCGACTCCACCGGACTCGGCGGACAACGCATCATCGCGACATTGACTGCTGACGATGGATCGTCTGATCCGGCATGTGCTCAAAGTGCGCAGGCAGTTTCAATCATCGCGCCGCTCAAGAAGGTCGTGATTGTTGCTCGTGAGTTTGACGAGTGTAACAACTGCACTTTCGACGATCAGAAGGCGCGTCTCGACAACCTTGCAGTCGAATTGCAGAACGACCCGACTACCCGTGCTTACATCATCGCCTATGGCGGACGGACGAGCCCGGTGGGCCAGGTCGAGAAGCTGATGAATCGTGCGCGCGAGTATATGGTTACGCAGCGTGGCATCGATGCATCGCGGCTCTCAATTGTAAACGGTGGTTACCGCGAGGAAGACAGTGTTGAGCTGTGGATAGTTCCGAGTGGAGCTGCCGCCCCACAAGCTACGCCAACCGTACAAGCAGGCGAAATCAAGCGCCGCAAGCGGTAGAATTTATTGGCCACAGATTTCACGGATCAGATCCGGATCAATCCGTGTAAATCTGTGGCTAAAATTTTCTTTCTGGTTTACAGTTACGCCGTTCCCTCCATTTAGCCCCCCGGTTAATCTCGTTCTAAACAAGGAGGAGCCTTCATGGCCGAAGAAGGTGGTGGTGGCGCCGGCAGTGTCGGCGTTGTCGCTATTGTCGTAATTTTTGTGCTGATCGTATTGGTTGGGGTGTTCATGTTTAGAAACCGAATATTCGGAGGTGGAGGATCGCAGAAGATCGACGTCAACATTTCAACACCAAGTAAGTAAACCTTAGCCACAAAAACGCACAAAAGCACGAATGATCAGGAGATCGTTTGTGCTTTTCGTGCTTCTTTGGTAATCCTGTATTCGTGCCTGCACCAAACATCGACACTATCGTTTCGCTCGCCAAGCGGCGAGGTTTTGTTTTCCCTTCTTCCGAAGTTTATGGCGGCCTCGGCAGCGCGTGGGACTATGGTCCACTCGGCGTCGAGCTCTGCAACAACGTCAAGCAGGCTTGGTGGCGGTGGCTCGTCCACGAACGTGACGATATCGAGGGCGTTGATTCGTCGATCATTCTCAACCGTCTCGTTTGGAAGTACTCGGGTCACGAAGCAACGTTTAATGATTGGCTGATCGATTGCCGCAAGTGCAACGGTCGTTTTCGCGCCGACAAGATTGTCGACAACAAGTGTCCTTCCTGTGGTGCGAGCGACTGGACCGAAGCCCGGCCCTTCAACACGATGCTGCAAACCAAATTAGGCGCTGTTGCAGCTGATGATCCGACCGCGTTGGCTTATCTGAGGCCTGAAACCGCTCAGGGCATTTTCATCAATTTCCTGAATGTGCAGACGACGATGCGGCGCAAATTGCCGTTTGGTATCGCGCAGGTCGGTAAGTCTTTCCGCAACGAAGTGACGCCGGGAAACTTCATTTTGCGGACTCGTGAATTCGAGCAGATGGAGATGGAGTATTTCGTTGCGCCAACTGCCGAACACTCGAAGCTCGTGGACTATTGGGTGGAACAATACCTCGAATGGTTTGGCTCCCTCGGTATCAATCGCGAGAATCTCTTTTTGTATGAAGTGCCGAGCGAGGAGCTGGCGCATTACTCGAAACGCACGGTCGATATCATGTACAAATATTTTCCCGAGCGTGAAAAGCCGTGGGAAGAATTGATGGGAATTGCCTGGCGGACTGACTTTGATTTAGGCACCCACTCGAAGAATAAACTCGATGCGGAAGGAAAGCGCATCAATCCGGACTCGACTGAGGATCTGTCGTACTTTGACGAGGTGGCGAAGCAGCGTTTTTATCCGCACGTCATCGAGCCGGCAGCGGGTGTCAACAGAACCGTGCTGGCGGTGTTGATGGACGCCTATTCTGAAAAGACGAATGATAAGGGCGAGACACGAGTCATTCTGAAACTGAGCCCGCAGCTCGCGCCAATCAAAGCTGCGATCCTGCCGCTCGCGAAGAACAAGCCGGAGATTGTAGGCATGGCGAAAGCGATCAAGCGATCGTTGCAACCAGTGCTGCGTGCGGTTTACGACGACACCGGTGGCATCGGAAAACTCTACGCGCGCCAGGATGAGATCGGAACTCCGTTTTGTATCACAGTCGATCACCAGTCGCTCGAAGACGAAGCAGTCACAGTTCGTGACCGTGACACGTGGGAGCAGGAGCGGATCAAAGTTACTGATCTGGCGGAGCATTTGCAGAAGCGTTTGAAGCCGTTTCCGGTTCCGGAGTCGATTTAAGTTTATGCCTATCGTTAAGAAGCGGAATGAGCAAACTGAGACGCGGCTTCTGCTCGAGTCGGAAGATCCGGTCGAGCTGCCGCCTGCGGAGATCGCCGACAACGCAGTGCTGGTCCAGTTTGAGAAGTTCAAGCCGTATATTCCGGAGTTGCTGGAGACGTTGCGAGCAGGAACAGTTGCCGAGCCGGTGCCGGTGATGATCGATGGATCGACCTTCGCAGTTCACGGCCCAACGCGAACTTTCTGGGTGAAACTGTGGCACGCCGCCGGCAGCGAGCTGGCGAAGATCGATCGCGCACAGGTGATCAGCTGCCTACCCTCCACGCGCGGTGTGCAGGTCGTTGTCGAATCTCCTGAAGAAGATCCGTAAAAATCCGTGCTCATCCCTGGCGAAGTCTTCTCCCTTGCGCGCGCCATACACGACGCGGGTGGTCGTGCGCTTCTCGTCGGTGGCTGTGTTCGCGATGCGTTGATGGGAGTGGAACCGAAGGACTGGGACCTCGAAGTCTACAATCTCGACGCCGCGCGCCTGCGAGAGATCCTCGATCAGTTTGGACCCGTAAACATCGTCGGCGAAGCATTCACTGTTTACAAGCTCGGTCATCATCTCGACGTCTCGATCCCGCGCCGCGAACGTAAGTCCGGTCGCGGTCACAAGGCTTTCTTGATCGAAGGCGATCCTGCGATGAGCATTGCCGAAGCGACGCGCCGTCGTGACTTCACCATCAACGCTATCCTCCAGGATCCACTCACCGACGAGCTGATAGATCCATTTGAAGGTCGGCGCGACATAGAGCAGCGCGTCCTGCGCGCAGTTTCAAAAGATACGTTTGCCGAGGATAGTTTGCGCGTACTGCGTGCGGCGCAGTTTGGCGCTCGTTTTGAGTTCGACATCGATGCGGAGACGATTGAGCTTTGCCGCACGATAGATCTCAGCGATCTGCCTGCTGAGCGAATTTGGGGTGAGATCGAGAAGCTGCTGCTGCGAGCAACACATCCCTCTGTTGGGCTTGAGTGGCTGCGACAGCTCGGCGCAATCGAAAAACTGTTTCCGGAAATTCAGAGCTTGATCGATGTGCCGCAGGATCCCGAGTGGCATCCTGAAGGCGATGTGTTTGTACATACAAAGCTCGTGATCGATGGCGCGCGCAAGTTGATTGAAGATCTTCCGTACCCGCGACAAGTCACGGTGATGCTTGCGGCGCTCGCGCACGATTTTGGCAAGCCGGCTACGACTGAGTTCCTTGAGGGCAGGTGGCGTTCGCGTGGACACGAGGAAGCGGGCGTGCCGCCGGCTGAGAGTTTTCTGAATCGCATCAATGTACACACCATCGATGGTTACAACGTGCGCGCGCAGGTGATCGCGCTCGTGCGTGAGCATTTGAAGCCGGGCGAGTTTTATAAGAAGCGCGACGAAGTTGGCGAAGGGGCGTTTCGTCGCCTCGCGCGGCGGTGCGAGCCGGATCTGTTATATCGCGTGGCCAAGGCCGATTCGCTCGGGCGTAATGCGGAATGGGTGCCGCGCGAGAAGTGGTACGGATCGGATGCCCAGGAGTGGTTTATTCAGCGTTCGCGAGAGCTGCAGGTAGAGCAGCGCCCGCCGGATCCGTTACTGCTGGGGCGACACTTGTTGGAGTTAGGAGTCGAACCTGGGCCACGGATGGGCGAGATCACGCGCGCGGTTTACGAGCTGCAATTGGATGGGCGCGTCCAAAGCCTCGACGACGCTATCGAAGAAGCAAAGAAGTTAATTTAGCCACAAAAAGGCACAAAAAGCTCAAAAGAAGAATCTCTTGTTTGTGATTTCTTCTTTTGAGCTTTTTGTGCCTTTTTGTGGCTAATCATCTTTGAGGCTGCTGCTGTGTGACGCAGTGGATCGTGCCCATACCCCAGACGAGTGGCTCGCAGTTAATTGGCGCCACCTGACGAGTAGGGAAGAGTCGCTGAAGGGTGTCAACAGCACGTTGATCGTTTGCATGACCAAACACCGGGGCGAGCACGACGTTGTTGGCGATGTAAAAGTTTGCATAGCTCGCCGGCAGACGTTCGAGATCGCGGGTCGTGGTGCTGTTGCCGCCGACAATTCCCGGCATTGGTAAAGTGACGATCTCGAAAGGCTTTCCATTCGCGTCAGTCATCGATCTGAGGCGCTTCAAATTGTCTTGCAGGAGCTCGTAATTCGCGTCAGCGGGATCGTCTTCAACAGCGCAGACGATCACATCGGAGGAAGCGAAACGAGCAATGTCGTCGATGTGACCGTCGGTGTCGTCACCGACAATACCTTCGCCAAGCCACAAAACCTTCGTCACGCCCAGGTAGTCTTTCAAATACTGCTCGATCTCTTCCCGCGACAGATCGGGATTGCGATTTCGATTCAACAGGCATTGCTCGGTTGTCAGCACACACCCGGCGCCATTCACTTCAATCGATCCGCCTTCCATCACGATTCCCGGTGAGAACCTTTTCATCTTTAGAAAGTGTTCGAGGCGCTGCGGAACGCTGTCGTCCTGCTTGAGCACTTCATACTTGTTTCCCCACGCGTTGAAGATCCAATCGTTGAAGGCGCCTTCACTGTTTGGACCAATGAGGAAGTTTGGACCATAGTCGCGAATCCAGGAGTCGACTGTCTGAATATGGTGGAAACGTATGCGCGAAGCTGCCGCCGCACTACACCGCCCGCGCACCAATGTTTCAGTTTCGTCGTCATCAACGAGGAGGTTGATGATCTCATGTGGCGTGAGCGCGGAGATCATCTCGAGGTAGATCTCCTCGACCTGCGTCACTCGATCGGGCCAGGTTTCGGGATCCTTGGGCCACGTCAGCCACGTCGAATGATGGGGATGCCATTCCGCGGGCATGCGGAACCCGAGCTCTGACGGCGTTTGTGATCCGTGTTCAGCCATCGAGAGTTTGCGACCGCAACGATTTCAATCGAAAGTACCGGTAGATCCCGACGCAGCTAATCAAGACCCAAAAGACTTCCATCAGGAAAGCAGACAGATTGAAGTTAACGAGAAGCGAAAGGACGATCAGGCTGGCGCCTACGGCATTCAATAGCGAGTACGCGAGCCCATCGCTGCGAAGCTTGTTCAACTGCAACATCAGGTAAGTAATCATCAACACGACCACGCCGACGTTGCCGATCAGATCCAGTAAGCCGTATTTCATACCGATCCACCGAACCGGAAACGCAATCCCTCATACGCGTCAATGCGACGGTCGCGGAGGAAGGGCCAGTTTTGCCGAGTCTCTTCGATCTTTGAGAGATCACATTCGACGACCAGTACTTCTTCTTTGTCTTCTGAAGCTTTGGCAATAATACGTCCAAACGGATCCACTACAAACGACTGGCCCCAGAAATTCAGTTTGCCTTCGCGGCCCACGCGGTTCACTACCACGACATAAACTCCGTTTGCGATCGCGTGGCCACGTTGAATCGTTTCCCACGCCGAGTGCTGCGCCTCGTTCATTTCCTGCTCTTCGTCAGGGAGCCAGCCGATGGCCGTCGGGTAAAAGAGAAACTGTGCGCCGCCGAGTGCGGTGAGCCGCGCGGCTTCCGGAAACCACTGATCCCAACAGACGAGCGTGCCGATTTTGCCGTACGTCGTGTCGTGAGATTGGAAGCCCAGATCGCCCGGCGTGAAATAAAACTTTTCGTAGTAAAGCGGATCGTCAGGAATGTGCATCTTCCGATACTTGCCTGCGATCTGGCCAGACGCGTCGATCATCACGGCGGTGTTGTGATACACACCGGCGGCTCGTTTTTCGAAAAGCGAAGCGATGATGACGACCTTCTTTTGGCGCGCCACTTTGCAGAGTGCGTCCGTCGACGGACCGGGAATCGTTTCGGCCAGTTTGAAGAGCTGGATGTCTTCCGTCTGGCAGAAGTACTGCGAGCGAAAGAGCTCCTGCAAACAAACGATTTGCGCGCCGCGCCTGGCCGCGTCGTTGATTCCGGCAATCGCTTTCTTGAGGTTCTTTTCCGGCTCAGGCACGCAGCTCATTTGGACGAGACCAATCGTGGTTACGTCACCCGCTTGCTTTTTCTTCGGCATGCCGCGAAGTATAACAAAGTGATAGCGCGCACAGAATTTTGCGCAAGCCTTTGACAGGATTACAGGATTTGCAAGATTTACAGGATTAAAGCATGATGTCCGGTCATTTTTAGCACGCTACTGGAAAGAGTAATGAAATGATCGATTTTGAGCTGACCGAAGATCACAAGGCCCTCGTGCAAACAGTGCGCGAGTTTGCGCAGAAGGAAGTCGCGCCTCACATCAAAGAATGGGATGAAAAGCAGCAATTTGACCCTTCAGTACTGAAAAAGATGGCCGCCCTGAATCTCCTTGGAGTCTGCATTCCCGAGGAGTACGGTGGCGCCGGTTTCGATTACATCTCGCTCGGACTCGTGTGCGAAGAGCTCGAAGCGGTTGACACCTTTTTGCGGGTGGTGATGTCGGTCCACACCGGATTGAATTCTTTGACGCTTTACACGTGGGGCACTGAACAGCAGAAGCAGAAGTACCTCGTGCCGCAGGCAAAAGGCGAAAAGATCGCGACCTATGGTTTGACTGAGCCCGGCGCGGGTTCAGACGTCGTGGGAGCGCGATCGACGGCACGTCGCGAAGGGAACGAATGGGTATTGAACGGCGAGAAGATGTGGATCAGTTTGGCTGACGTAGCTGACAACTTCCTTTTCTTCTGCTGGACCGATGAAGAGAAAAGACGCAAGCGCGATCACACGGGCATGTCGTGTTTTATCGTCGAGCGGAGCATGAAAGGTTTTTCGTCGGGCACGATCCACGGCAAACTCGGCATTCGCGCCGGTAACACGGGTTACTTCTCTTTGCAGGACGTGCGAGTGCCGCAGGAGAACATGGTTGGTGAAGAAGGCGAAGGCTTCAAGATCGCGATGTTCGCGCTCGAGCAGGGCCGTTACACTGTGGCGTCCGGCGCCACGGGGGTAATTCGCGCCTCACGTGATGCGTCAGTCGCATATGCCAACACGCGCGAGACTTTCGGCACGAAGATCGGAAACCACCAGCTCGTGAAGCAGAAGATCGCCGAGATGGAAGCCGATTACCAGATGAGCCACTTGCTTTGGCTGCGCGCCGGCTGGTTGAAGAACGAGGGCGAGCCAAACGCGAAGGCGACGAGCCTTGCGAAGTGGCAAGCCACCACGCGCAGCGAGAAGGCGGCATCGATGGCCATCGAGGTCCATGGCGCAAACGGCTATTCAAATGATTATCCAGTGGAGCGCTATCTCCGAAACTGCAAAGCCGCAATCATCTACGAGGGCACGCGCGACATTCACACGCTCATGCAGGCCGACTGGGCTCTCGGGTTAAAGAAAGAAAAAGCGGCCCGCAAGACGCTACCACCCTGGAAAAAATCCGTGTAACACGAGATCGGTCTTCTCCGTGCAACCTCCGTGTTCTCTGTGTAGCAAGTTTCTAAGATCTTCTTTTTCTAAGAAGCTTTTTAGGCAGCCAGAAGCGCAATGTTGCTCTTTCTGAACTTAAGAGCTGTAGTCATCACCTCATCACCAAGTTTAGTGGTGCGATAGTAGTTGGTTTTCGGCACGCGGTAGATCAGCTTATGGAACTTCAACAAGGTCAAACTGCGCGTGACGCGAGCCGCCAGCTTTCGTTCTTGCTGCTTATCTGGCCGTGGCCACAGTTGTTGACGAATGTCTTTATTGCGTATGCCTTGGAGCGCGAATTTGCCATCCAGCAGCACCTCGAAGAGAGCACTGTCTTCCCGACTAACTGGGCGCAACGCGCGAACCCTTTGTTGGCCCTGAACTATGGGCTTGCTCACTTGATCGAGCAATTTATAGGAAGGGGTTGGTTCCCCGACTACTGCCAGCGCCTGCAAATAGCGCTCGTTAGCCGCGCGCGACAATTGCACCCGCCGGCGAATATCCGCAATACCTTTGCGCAAGGGCAGCCATTTGAACCGGCTTGTTTGGTGCAAGCGACGGCGTACTCGAAACCGCTGCGGCTTATTGATGGTAGTTTCGATACGCAACACGCTGCCCTGTTTGTCATACATTTTGATGGAGTTCTCATGCAGCCAGTGTTTAAGGCGCACTCCTTCAAAGCGCTGCTGCAGACTACTTTTTACTTCGCCGCTACTGATACAGCGAGCCTTGCGACCGAGAAAACGCAGCACGTCGGCAGTGTGAAAGTGTTTGATGGCGTGTTCGAGCAGGGCCGGGTAAATAGCCGCCAGGGCTTGCCGGTCACGAAACAAAATATCGGTAGCATATTCTCCCTGGCGGATGGTCCAATAGTAGCCGTGCAGCCGGATCGCGCTCTTGCGTTCCAGCCAGGGATTCACCCGCCGCGCCAACGCATCCAGAAAGGGTTTCCATTTACGAGTCACCAACTGATCACTCAACTTTTGCGCTCGTGCGAAATCGCCAATGGCCGTAAAGCAGTTGTCAGCCTGGGTAAAGGTCAGGCCCTCCCGCAGCAGCTGCCGCGCCAGATATTCGCGTCCGTTAATACAAACTTGCATCGTGAGCGGCAGCCACGTCTGCAAGCGCACGTGCAGCAAACCAAACTCCTCGTCCAGAAAATAGAAGTACAAATGCTGACATTGCCGGGTTTCTGCCACCAGCTTCAGTTGTTTACTGGCACGGTCGCCGCGAATACTGAAAGAACCGCAGGGCTCCACGCAACTGAGTACACAAATCAATCCGGCCGTAAGCTGATCCCGCTCAATTATTTCGCGCACAAAAGCTTCCTTCGATTCCTTTGGCGAGCGCAGATATATAAGCGGTCGACCACTTTCTTTGGCGATTTGCTCCGCACGTTCTTTCACGCGCTTGGAGAAGCGTTGCACAAAGGCGCCGAAATCTTTGTAAAGCACCCGCTGACTCGACAAAAAGCGATCCATGCCCGCGGGATGGCAAAGAGAACTCAAGTTTCCCCGGAAAAGAATCCGGTCGAACCCTGCTATACTTCCCACGATTCGGTCCGCGTACCGTTTCACAAATCGCTCCATGACGCGCCTCCAATTGAGTCTGCTAACCCAATTATGAGGCTAGCGTCATGGGGCGCTTGTTTTATTTGGTTGCGGCTCTGCTGCGCTGTGTCTCTGTGGTGAGTTACTTGCTCGAACTAGATAACCACAGAGAACACAGAGATTGCACAGAGAACCAAGGATTTAATGTGAGAGGAAGACGTCCCATGCCCAGCGACCGACGCTGGCGTTGGCGGCGTCTTTTACTTTCGCGCGGTATTTGAACTCGTTCCCGAATTCATCAACGCGCTTTGATTCTTTGAAGTCCAGCTCGAGCGCTTTGACGTTCAACTCAGCGAGCGTGTGTAGCTCATCCGGCTCAGAGATGCCGTTGTGATTTTTGTCCTGCCATAGACGAAGTTTCTCGAAGACCGAGTCGCGACTATCGAGCACGCCGTCAGCATTGCCGCCATTCGCCTGTTTATCAAACTCAGCGAGCGCCAGAAACCCGTTCTTATTATTCGACGCCGGTTGCGCGGTGAAATCTCCAAAGAGCTCAGCGCCCCGGTCGATGTTTCCGTTGCCATCGCGATCGAGGGCGAGCCACACGTCGTCAGAACCGGGTTTGGTCCAACCCAGACGATCTCTGGTTCCATTACCGTTCAGGTCGAAATCGACTCCATCAGCCGGGTTCGTTAGCGCGATACCGTCACCCGCAATGTCGATGACGATCGGCGAGCCACCGCACGTATCGCAGCCTAAACAGGTGCAGCTCAGAAAATCATATTCGCCTCCAAACCTCATGCAACGGCTCGCGAAGGCGGCATTGCATTCGTTTATGCCGCCATTGCTGAAACAACACAAACCGGATCCATTTGGACTGGTCCCGATCGGGCAAGCGCCATTGAAAGCAGGTGTCGTGCAATTGTTGCCAGCGGTGGCGAGCGCGCAACTGTAGTGTTCGGCATTAACGTCGTGCCAGACGTTGCCGCCGGTTATCGTTGCTGATGCGGAAGCAACGAAGACACTCAGAGACACAGAGGCGGCCCCGCCGCAGTTACTGCCTAAAAAGCACGATGAAACCGCCACGCCCGTCGCCGCCGCGCACGAAATGGTACTGCCGAGCGGTCCTGTCCGGTTCTCCGTCTTCTGATCTTTCGACGTGACGTGCCAGAAGAAGGAAGTGTTGTTATTGAGCGCACCTGTTTCCAATGCGTGGAAGTTACCGATCCCGACTGAGCAACGTTGCTGGTTGTTCTGGAGCGTGGAACAATTTCCGGTGAATTCCGCGGTGGCCGCGTGCCGTCCGGATGCGTGCTCCATGTCATCTTCGCTCCACCAAAGGCCCAGCGGGGTCGATGAAAATAGCGTCTCCGTAGAGCCCCCGTCCGAAATTATTGTGTCTCCGCCGCCAGTGTCCCCGCCATCGCCACCGTCCCCGATATCAATCGCAGCGATCGAAGCACTAGTCTCAACCAGGATTCCATTCTTCGCCTTGTACGGTGGACGCTTTTCTTCCCAAACGCTCGCCATCCCATTGGCGATCGCATCCAAAAACTCCGGAGGCGCGCCCGGTGACTCACGGAAGAGCGCCACCGCGCGATACGTCCGCGCCCTTCCTTCAAGCCTGACCGTTACGCGATAAGAAACATACGTAGTGACGTCGTAATACCGTGCGGCTTCGAAATGAAGCACGTCACTCACGGTCCATCCGGGATCGAAAACAGAAGCATACTGCCCGTGCTCCCACGCGGCGGCGAACGTGGCTTCCTGTGGCCCACCATCCTGTGAGTGACCCCCGCGCGTTAACGATACGACGTCGCCCGTAGGCAGCGTCACTAGTTCTGCATAAGGCTTGTTCAGGATCTCCTGAACATTCCCGGAACGAAAATCCGTAAGCTCGAATTTCACGCTCGCCTGTGGCCGAAATGGGCGGCGCGTGCGTTCATTGTCAAAAATCTGAGCGGCGGCGTTGTAGAGCTCAAGTTTGCGATAAGTTTCGCGAACGATCTTTTCCTGAGAGGCGTTGGATCGCTCCTGTGCGAGCACTGGGCCAACAAAAGACAGAAGTAGTGTAAAGACCAGACAAACAGTTCGTTTCATTGTGAGGATCTCCTAATTTGTTGAGTTAGTGCGTTGGTTCAGCTCCTGCTCGACGATTCTTTGAAAGCCGGCAAAGCTGAGCGCGCCTTTGATTACCTTTCCATTTACTACAAAACTCGGTGTGCTCTCGATTCGCAACAGTCTTGCAGCTTCAATGTCTTTAATTACTGCCGCTCGCGACCGTTCCGAGGCCACACACTCCTGGAACTTCGGCAAACCGAGCCCAAGATCCGAGGCAATCTGTTCAAATACTGGGGGCGACAAGTTGCCGGCGGCAAACACTGCATCGTGAAACTGCCAGAACCGGTCCTGTTCGGCGGCGCAATAAGCTGCTCGCGCCGCCGGCAACGAATTCCGATGACCTTCCAACGGCAAGTGCTTGAACACGAGCCGTACCGTCCGGCCATAGCTCTCAACGATCTGCGTGAGTACGCTCTGCGCCTGTTTGCAGAACGGGCACTCAAAATCCGAAAACTCGACGATCGTCACGATCGGATTCGTCGCTCCTTTAACAGGCGAAGCGCCATCGTCGAGCTCTGAAACAAACACCGGCGGCGGCATATTCATCGTGACGATCCACTTCTTACGCAACGCGTCCAGGCCGGTGCGGTAGTGTTTCATCCGCGCCTGGTTCTCCAGATCGAGACGCAGGCGTTCGCGCGCCTCGTCAGGACTCATCGTTGCGAAGAACGACGCATTCTGTTTGTAAGCATCTTCGACCTGCGCGCGCGTGACGTTCACCTCCCCGAGTGTCAGTTGCTTTCGCAGGTCATCGATCGCGATTCGCTTTGCAGCGGCCTCGCTCTCGAGAATCTTTGTCGTGATGAGGTTCTCGAGCGCGGCCTTGCGTATTGCGTAGAGCTGCTGTTGTAGCGGGTAGATCTGCGCCGCCACTGATTCATCCACCTGCTTCTGCGTGATCTCGATGTTGTTGACAGTTGCAACCACCGTGTCGGGCGTCTGCGCCGAAGCCACCACTGCCAGCACCAGAATCAAACAGGTGGACCAGATAATCGAGCGTGAGGAATAGAAAAGCATTTCTTAATAACTCCGTTTTCAGTTTTGGTGAGTGACGGCAATCTAGTCTCTAGCAAGACCAGAGTCAACGGCTATTTGTTGTCGAAAACGGCTAAATTTTGGCGAAAGCGGCTATCCTTAAATCTACCGCCCGCGTCGCTGTTTGCGTCTGAGCGTGCGGCGGTAAGCGGTTGGTGTGGTTCCGTATTTCCGGCGGAAATCGTGCACAAAATGAGCGTTCGATGCGATCCCGACCTGCTTCAAAATCTGCTTGATGCTGAGAAACGTTGTGCGCAACATCTTCTCGGCCCTCATCAGCCGGATCTCTTTGAGATACTGCGCCGGACCCATCCCCGTTTCCTGTTTAAAGAGATGTCGAAAGCGCGACGGCGAGAGATTCACGAGCACGGCGAGCGCAGGAATATCCCACGCCGCCGCAGTGTCTTTTTTGATCTTGGAAATGATGAGCTCTATTCTTCGATCCATAGTGATGAGGCCCAGAAACGAAGAGTGCGCGTGAGAGTACCGTTTAGAGTTGCGTTTGTCTAGTATGCTAGTATGAATGAGCATTTTAAACCTGATTCCTTAACCAGGAGACACAGATGGGTGACGACCTCAGGACAGAGCGCGAGCTGTCGTTGGATTTCTTGCGCGTGACCGAAGCCGCTGCAATCGCCTCAGCTAAAACGATGGGTCAGGGCGATCGAAAGTTTTCGGACCACGTCGCCGTCGAGGCGATGCGAGAGGTGATGGATACTGTGCCGATGCGCGGGCGCGTCGTGATTGGCGAAGGCGAACGCGATGAAGCGCCGATGCTGTACATCGGTGAGGAGGTCGGAGGCGGTTTTGGCGTCGGCGAGGAGATTGCCGAATCGTGCCCGGAAGTTGATATCGCCGTCGACCCGCTCGAAGGCACAAATCTCTGCGCGCTCGGTGCGAACAACGCGATCGCCGTACTCGCCGCAGCCGAGCGTGGCGGCTTGCTCAACGCGCCTGACATTTACATGGACAAGATCGTGGTTGGACCATCGTCGCGCGGCGTCGTGGATATCGACGCGCCGGTGAAAGACAATCTGAAAAACATCGCGCGGCGGCTCGGGCGCGACATCGAAGACCTCACCGTGATCGTGCTCGAGCGTTCACGACACAAAAAACTGATTAGCGACGTGAGGGCTGCCGGTGCTCGCATTCGTTTGATCTCGGATGGTGACCTTTCGGCGGGTATCTCGGCGGCAGTTGCGGGAACGAATATCCATGCATTGATGGGAATCGGCGGCGCGCCCGAAGGCGTTATCACTGCCGCAGCGATGAAGTGTTTGAACGGGGAGATTCAGGCGCGGCTCGTGTTCGATCCGGATCGGCTCGGAGTTGATAAAGACAAGGTGCCGTCGCGTCAGGAAGTGCTCGATCGTTTGGCGACGATGGGGATCAAGGATCCGAACAAGGTTTACGACACTGATGACCTCGCGCCGGGGAAGAAGATCATTTTTGCTGCGACCGGTGTGACTGACGGTGCGCTGTTGAAGGGTGTGCGCTTTTTCGGATCGGGGAAGCGGACGCATTCGGTGGTTATGACGACCGAGTCGCGCCACATTCGATTTGTTGACACGTTACATATCGAAGGTGGGCCGGATACAGTCATAAGATTTTAGCCACAAAAGGCACAAAGAATTTTTAGCCACAAAAAGGCACATAACACAGAATGAGAGAATACGTGCCGCAGCTGGTGCCGACGAGAAGGCCGCTGGTGTTCTGGCTGGTGAGTATGGCGACGGTGTTGGGGCTGGTCTCGCTGATACTCGTCGCGCCAATCGCGGCGGCGGGCGGTCACAACGGTTTGGCTTTCGCGATCTATCGGGCGTTCGGCACGATGTGTCACCAGAAGCCCGAGCGCTCCTATTTCATTGACGGCCACAAGTTCGCCGTTTGCGCGCGCTGCACGGGAATCTATTTCGGGTTCGCGTTTACGTTGTTGCTTTACCCGCTGGTCCGTTCACTAAGAAGCATCGCGACGCCACCGCGGAGTCTGTTAATCCTTGCCGCTCTTCCGCTCGCTATCGACTTTAGCCTGACGTTTTTCGGCTTCTGGGAAAACACGCACACGTCGCGTTTGCTGACCGGAGCCCTCCTCGGAAGCGTGTCCGTGTTCTATGTAATGCCCGGTATCGTTGACGTGAGCCTCCGTTCGCTCACAAACCGAACACATAGCCTACCGGCCGTAACGTTCACGCTCGCCTCCCCGGAACGCATCGCGGCCGCCCCCAGCGACTACAGCGGCCCCGACCGCCGAATTTGAAGCCGCCGGATTGGAGGCAGGCAGCTTGTTAGGTTAGAATCTTGCGCTTTTGGACGTACCGTATTCATGATTTTTCAGTCACCAGCACCGACACCATGGCCCAGCCCGAGGGGCCCAGCGCCGCAAGCCCTGTTCGAGCAGTACTTCCACGATCTCGTCAACAAAACCTGGGGAAATATCAGCCCGCTTTACAAGCTCGATACCTTCGACTGGTTCATCCTGCTCCTTTATTTTGCGATCCTCGGCACGCTCGCCGTCTACGGCGCGTACCGCATCAAGCAGGTCATCGACTTCTGGCGATACAAGAATTTTGTACCGACGCCGAGCGGGCATTTTCCCGAAGCTGAGCTGCCTACGATCACCGTCCAGCTTCCGCTTTTCAACGAGCTGTACGTCGTCGATCGACTGCTCAAAGCCGTCACCGCGATCGACTACCCGCGCGAGAAGCTCGAAATCCAGGTGCTCGACGATTCGACTGATGAGACGGTGAAGGTCGCTGAAGCCGTCGTCGCTCAATATGCGGCGCAGGGTTTCGATATTCACTACATCCATCGCGATGATCGCACTGGTTTCAAGGCCGGCGCGCTCGAGAACGGCAACAAGTTTGCCAAGGGCGAATTACTCGCCATCTTCGACGCCGACTTCGTTCCGAAGCCCGACTGTCTGCGCAAGCTGGTCGACTTCTTCACCGATCCGATGGTCGGCTGCGCTCAGATGCGCTGGTCGCACATCAACGGCGACTACAACCTGCTGACGCGCCTGCAGACGATCATGCTCGACGGTCACTTCGTCGTCGAACAGACCACACGCAATCGCACCGGCGGCTTCTTCAACTTCAACGGCACGGCCGGCATCTGGCGTCGAAAGGCGATAGAGCTGAGCGGCGGCTGGCAGCACGACACGCTGACTGAAGACACCGATCTCAGTTTTCGCGCGCAGCTAATGGGCTGGAAATTTGTTTACCTGCTCGACGAGGAAGCGCCGGCGGAAATCCCGGTCGAGATCAACGCCTTCAAGGCGCAGCAACGACGTTGGGCCAAGGGCGTGATGCAGGTCGGCATCAAGCTTTACCCGCGCATCTGGCTGGCGCCGCTGCCGTTTCGCGTGAAGCTGGAAATGTTCTTTCGTTTGACGGGCAACATCAGTTATCCGCTGATGATCATCGCGAGCTTTTTGCAGTTTCCGCTGCTGCTGGTGCGTTACAACCAGCCGTTCTATCACTTGATGGTGCTCGACCTGCCGTTGTTGTTCTTCTCGTCGATCTCGGTGGTGTTGTTTTATGGCTCGGCGGTTTGGTATCTCGACAAGAAGCGCGCGCCGCGACTGTTGCACTTGCCGCTCGTGATGGGCCTCGGCATTGGCCTAGCGTTTTCGAACGCGCGCGCGGTGCTGGAAGCGCTGCTGGGTGTGAAGTCGGAATTCGTGCGTACGCCGAAGTATCGTGTTGAAGACACCACTGACGCCACATGGAAGCGGAAGAAATACAAACGGAAACGCGGTCTGCTGCCGCTGCTGGAGCTGAGTTTCGCGGTTTACTTTCTCCTCGCGATCGCCTACTCCGCGCGGCTTCACATGTGGGGAACGATACCGTTTCTGCTGCTGTTCTTTTTCGGGTTTGGGTACATGGGCCTGATGAGCTTGCTGCAAACGGCGAGTGGCAAGCGCCTCGCGGCTCTGTGGCGACCACTAAAAACATAATTACCATTCAGGAATTTAATCCACGGTAATCCTCTAGAGGAAGAATCCAATGTTTAGAGTCCCCCTAATACTCGCGATACTTTTGTCTATCGCGATCGGCGTCAACGCGCAATCACAAGCAAACACCGGTAACATCGAAGGCCGTGTCACCGACCCCAACGCCGCGTCCGTTCCCAATGTCACAATCACTGCGACTAACCTGGCCAACGGTCTGCAAAAGAGCGCGCAGACAAACGACGAAGGGACCTATCGCATCGTCTTTTTGCCACCAGGCGCATACAAGGTCGAGACAAGCGGCGCGCAGGGTTTCGTTCCGGCGACTTTCACGAATGTCATCGTGACCGTTGGCGGCCAGACGCCGCTCGACATCCAACTCGCTGTCGGTAACGCGGCCGTCGCGATGGTCGACGTTTCAGCTGAAGGCCAGGTTATTGAAACAACGCGCACGTCAGTCTCGTCAGTCGTGAACGAACGCGCGATTCAGAACCTTCCGGTCAATGGTCGCAACTTCCTCGACTTCGCCACCCTGACGCCGAGCGTCGTGCGTGATCCAACGCGCCAGGGAGACCTCGCTGTCGGCGGCCAGAAAGGGACGCTGAACAGTCTTCAGGTCGACGGGGCGGACAACAACAACACGTTCTTCGGACAATCATTCGGCCGCACCGGCACGCGTCCGCCGTACCAGTTTTCGGAAGAATCCGTGCAGGAATTTCAAGTGAACCAGAATGGGTTCTCGGCTGAGTTTGGCCGCGCGGGTGGCGCTGTAATCAACGTGGTGACGAAGTCGGGCACGAACGACTGGCACGGCAGCGCGTTTGAGTTCTTCCGCGACGAGGCATTGAACTCGAACACGCCGATACTGACGGCTCGCGGAGCGAAGCGTCCGAAGTCGCAGATCAACCAATTCGGCGGCACCTTTGGTGGTCCAATCAAGCACGACCGCGCGTTCTTTTTCTTTGCTTACGACGGCCAGCGCTCGAACATTCCGAACGTCGTCGATCCGCCCAACTTCTTCGCGCAGCCGGCGAACATTCGTAATTTGCTTTCGCCCTTTCTGGACACTTACCAGATCGGCCGCGATCAGAACGTATACATGATCAAGTCTGACATCCGGCTGAACGCTGCCAATCAACTGGTGCTGCGTTTTAATCAGCAGAACTTCACCGGCAACAACAACGAAAACAGTGGTCCACTCAGCGTGGAAGAACACTCGGGCAACAGTGTCGCGAGGACTACGACGTTCTCCGGCTCGTTAATCTCGACGTTGAAGCCCGTGCTAATCAATGAGTTTCGTTTTCAGTTTGGTCGAGACCGCGAGCCCGGCGAAGCGAACAGCGACGTTACCGAAGCGCGTATTCAGACCGGCGGCGGTTTTCTACAGCTCGGACGAAACAACTTCAGCCCGCGTGAGACGACCATCAAGCGCGCGCAGTTTATTGACATCGTCAGTTACACGCGCGGCAAACACAATTTGAAGTTCGGCGCCGATCTGAATTTCGATCGTGTGTTCAACTTCTTTCCGGGTCTCTTCAGCGGGCAGTTTACGTTCAACTCCTATGCGTTGTTTGCATCGAACACCCCGGCCTCCTTCACGCAGAATTTTGCGGGCGCCGGAACGTCAGGCGGCACCACGAATCCCAATCTGAAGGAACTGGGCATGTTTGTTCAGGACGACTGGCGTGTGAGTCCGAAGTTTACACTCAATCTCGGCTTGCGTTACGACCTGCAGGATCTCGCCGATCCAACCGTGAACAATCCGAGCGCGGCGCTCGCGGCCGTTGGCTTAAGCACCACCACGGCGGTCCGCGATCGCAATAACTTCGGCCCGCGTTTCGGCTTCAGCTATGCGTTTAACGACAGGACCGTCCTGCGCGGCGGTTACGGTATCTTCTTCGGACGCACGCCCGCGATCATGCTCGGCACCGCGCATTCGCAAAACGGCATTCAGGTGACGGGCGTGAGCTTGACCTGCACGCTGACACCGAACCCGTGTCCAACGTATCCGAATATCTTTAGCACGGCCCCGGCGGCCGGCGGCGTGAATCCGAGTCTCTACCTGTTCGCGCGCGATTATGCTCAGCCCTACGTGCAGCAGGGACGTTTCGGCGTCGAGCATGAGTTGGTTGCGAACACGAGTTTGTCAGTCAGTTATCTTTATTTTCGCGGCGTGCACCTCAGTCGCACGCGCGACATCAATCTGGGCGTGCCGGCGCCAACTATCGTGACTGATCCAACGGGGCAAACGTTCACGGTGTTGCGTCATCCGGCGGCGCGTCCGATTCCCGGCTTCGCGCGGATCAGTTTGTTTGAAAGCACTGCCGACTCGCGTTACAACGCGCTCGCGGTGGAGTTGAAGCGTCGTTTCACACGCGGCTTCCAGTTCATCGCTGCTTACACGTTGTCAGATACGAAGGACAACCGACCGGATCAGACGATGGTGGTGGTCGGTGCTGACGATGTGAAGGGACTGCAAAACAATCTCGACATCAACTCGGATTGGGGTCGCAGCGATCTCGACATCCGGCATCGCTTCGTTGTAAGTCCGGTTTACGAGATTGGGACGGTTCAGACCGGGAACGCGTTCGCGCGCAACCTCGCGAGCAATTGGACCTTCTCGGGCATCATCACTTTACAGTCAGGATTTTCGTACTCGGCTTTGATTGCGGGCGACGCGAATCGCGACGGCAATCCGAGCACCCTTTCCAGCACAGTGGGATCCGAAGCTTGGAATTCACGTGACTTGAAGTCGCGGC
>JADMIO011583396.1_pt1 | contig 41453 bp, 28 predicted proteins | sample 8958161 | NCBI WGS metagenome assembly JADMIO01 (sample SAMN16585339, study PRJNA669376) | soil metagenome | isolation source: Crop rotation soil | place: USA: Cullars Rotation, Alabama | collected 2011 | reverse complement strand
CGATCCCCCGCCGATTTGCGCGAATTCGCGAGCGCACTGCATGAACAGCTCGGCCGGCGGACTGAGCGTCCGGTTGCGGAGCGTGATCATGCCGACGGCAGAGTGCACGGGAGCGAGCCTTGCGGGCGAGATCTTCAGCCGGGCCGGCCCGACGTTGAACTGCGCGACCGACATCGGGAGGATGCCGACATATCGGCCGCTCGCGATCAGCGCGACGGTGAGCTGGACCGACAGGGTTGCCACGGCCGGCGGCGGCGGCCGAAGCCCGGCTGACGTGAAGATCTCGTGGATCTGCGTGCCGGGCGCGCTGTCGTAGGGCGGCAGCACCCAGGGCTCGTCGACAAGGTCGGCGAGGGTGAGCTGGCGCCGCTTCGCCCACCGGCTCTGCGCGCCGATCACCGACAGATAGGGCTCGTCGAACAGGATCTCGGATTCGAGGCCGTCTTCCAGGGATCCGCGCGGCATGCGGCCGATCAGCAGGTCGACCGAGCGCTCGCGCAGAGCGCCGAACTGCATCAGCGCCATGTTCGCCAGGGTGACGCTTAGCCAGACCCGCGGATACTGCCGCGAGAAGCGTTCGACGATCGACGGCAGCAGCCCGGCCATGGTGATCTCCGGGCAGCCGATCCTGAGCTCGCCGATGGCCGGGTCGGAAAGCTGTTCCAGCCGGCTCATGCCCTGGCGCATCTCGTCGAACACGGCGTTGCCGCATTGAAGCAGAGCCTCGCCGTAGCGGGTGAGCTGCACGCCCTGCGCGTTGCGGTCGAAAAGCTTTACGCCCAGGGTGCGTTCGAGGTCGGAAATGGTCTTGGAGATGACGGGATGCGAGATCGAGAGCCAGGCCGAGGCCTTGGCCATGCTGCCGCGCTCGGCGACCGCAAGCAGGATGTGGAGATCCCGCAGCCGGATGCGCCGCCCGATTCGATCCGCCCAGTCCATTCTGCCTCCTTAGCCAAAAAGCTACAAGGATGCCTTGATATAGAGCTTCTAGACTAAGCCTCCGGCACGCATGCTCGCAACCGTCAAGCGAAGGAGCAGAGCAGCCCAACAATCAGTTCAGGGAGAAAGCCATGTGGACCAAGCGTATCGTTCGAGCCGTCGTGCCTCTCGGCCTCGCCATGGCCGCGTCGACGGCAATGGCGCAGGAAACCGTCAAGATCGGCATGGTCATGCCGCTTACCGGCGCACTGGCCGACGCCGGCAAGCAGGTCGTGGCGGGCGCCCGCCTTTACCTCGGCCAGAACGGCGACACCGTTGCCGGCAAGCGGGTCGAGCTGATCGTCAGGGACAACACCTCGTCCTTCGAAACCGGCAAGCGCCTGATCCAGGAGCTGATCGTCAACGGCAAGGTCGATGTCGTGGCCGGCAGCCTGACCGGCGACCTGCTGGCCAGCGCTCCCGTCATCACCCAGGCGAAGAAGCCCACCGTGATCATGCTGTCGAGCACCTCGGCGGTGGTCGACAAGTCGCCCTACTTCGTCCGCACCAGCTGCACGCTGTCGCAATCCGCATCGGTCATGGCCGACTGGGCGATCAAGAACGGCATCAGGAAGGTCGTCACCCTGGTGTCCGACTTCTCGCCGGGCCTCGAGGCCGAGGCCACGTTCAAGGCGCGCTACGTCGAGGCCGGCGGCCAGGTACCCGAAACACTGCACGTGCCGATGAAGGGTCCGGACTTCGCGCCGTTCCTGCAACGCGCACGCGATGCCGAACCGCAGGCGATCTTCGTCTTCGTGCCGTCGGTGCAGGCGGTCTCGCTGGCCAAGCAGTTTGCCGAGCGCGGCCTCGACAAGGCCGGCATCAGGCTGATCGGTGCCGGCGACATCACCGACGACGACACGCTCGCCGAAGCCGGCGACGTCATGCTCGGCACGGTGACCGCCCACTTCTATTCGGCCGCGCATCCGTCCGCGGCGAACCGGGCGTTCGTCGAGGCCTATTTCAAGCAGACCGGCCGCCGGGCCAACTTCATGGCGGTGAGCGGCTATGACGGCATGCACCTGATCTACGAGGCGCTGAAGAAGACCAGCGGCGCGACCGACAGCGACAAGCTGATGGCGGCGATGAAGGGCATGGCCTGGGAGAGCCCGCGTGGTCCGATGGCGACCGACCCGACCACGGGCGAGGTCATCCAGAACATCTACATTCGCAAGGTGGAGAAGGCGCAGGGCCAGAACTACAACGTCGAGATCGCGACCTTCGAGGCGGTCAAGGACTGGAGAGCCGCCGCCAAATGACCAGGGATGTCATTGTCGTCGGCGCCGGAATCGGCGGGCTGAGCCTGGCGCTCAGCCTGCACCAGGCAGGCATCCCGGTTCGCGTCTACGACGCGGTCCGGGAGCTCGCGCCTCTGGGCGTCGGCATCAACCTTCAGCCCACGGCGGTCCGCGAGCTCACCGAGCTCGGGCTCGCCGATGCGCTTGCCGCGACGGGCAACGCGGTCGAGCAACTGAGCTACCTCAACAAGCATGGCCAGCTGGTGTGGAGCGAACCGCGCGGCAGCGCAGCGGGCTACCATTGGCCGCAGTACTCGATCCATCGCGGCCGCCTGCAGGCCCTGCTGCTCGCGGCGACGCGCGAGCGCATCGGCGCGGGCAACGTGCGCGCCGGACTGCGATTGACCGGCTTCGAGGAGACCGGCGGCAAGGTGACGGCGTCATTCGCCGGCGCGTCGGGTTCCTCCGTCTCCGACAAGGCCAACATCCTGATCGGTGCCGACGGCATCCATTCGACGGTGCGGCGGCACTTCTATCCCGACGAAGGCCAGCCGCGCTTCGCCGGACAGGTCCTGTGGCGCGCTGCGGTGGAAACCGGGAAATTTCTTGGCGGCCATCACATGGTGATTGCCGGCCACTTCCGGCAGCGCGTGATCCTCTACCCGATCGGTCCCGGCTCGAAGCCGGGCACGCTGCTGACCAACTGGCTGTGTCAAATCGCCGTGCCGGACGATGCGCCCCGTCTCGAGGACTGGAACCGGCGCGTCGACCGCGAGACTGTCCTGTCGCATTTCGGCGGCTGGCGTTTCCCCTGGCTCGACGTGGCAGCCCTGGTCGGGCGCACCCCTGACATCTTCGAGTTCCCGCTGGTCGACCGCGATCCGGTCGAACGCTGGTCGTTCGGCCGTGTCAGCCTGATGGGCGATGCGGCCCATCCCATGCAGCCGATCGGCTCGCAGGCGGGATCCCAGGCGATCGTCGACGCACGCGTGCTGACGGCGGCGCTGCTCGCCATCGACGATCCCGTCGAAGCGCTTCGCCGCTACGACGCGGAGCGGCGGCCGGCGATGAACGAGGTCATCCTGCGCAATCGCCAGTTCGGCCCCGAGGCCGCCCTGCAGCTCGCCGAAGAACGGGCGCCCGCCGGCTTCGAGCGCATCGAGGACGTCATCCCGCGCGCCGAGCTCGAGGGGATCACCGCGTCGTTCGCGACCGCAGCCGGCCTGGGCGTCGACGCCATCAATCGACGGCCGTCCTTCGTCAAACCGGCTTCGAGCTAGATGCCCCCGTTCAAATCGGGAGCTGTCGCCTCGGCGCCTTCTAGTCTAGCCGTCGTCCGGCCATTCGACGCGAAAGCGGATCTCGTACTGGTCGGCCGCCGTCGCCTTGCGCGGCTGCTCGCGGCCCGGTTCGGCGATCCAGTCGGCCAGCGTCCAGGCGCCGAAGGTCTTGATGCGGGCGGGGCTGCGGCCGACCCGGATGTCGAACAGGACATCCTTCTTGTCGGGCATGGTGAGGACGAGCAGGCGGCTCGAGGTGCGGTAGTACATCTCGACGTTTCCGCTCACCACCGGCCGGCCCTGGTCCTCGCGGATCTCGACCGTGTTCGCCGGCATCCGGTTCTGGCTGGTCTGCAGCTCCACGATGTCGTCGCCCGGTTTCGGCGGCGCGACACCCGGCGGCAGGCGGATCTCGAACACCAGCTGCGGCGCCGGACCGCCTGAGTTGACGATCGGCCGCATCCACCAGAAGGCGGCCAGGGCAAGCGCAGCCAGGCCGACCACCCCGGCAATGACCACCGCCAGCCGTCCGGCCGCCGCCGACAGCGTGCGATGGCCGCGCCAGCGCAGGACGAGGAGTGGTGCGCCCACCAGTCCGAGCAGGCCCCCGACCGGCCCGCCCAGGAACACGGCGAAATAGCCGGCCGCGCCTTCGAAGCCCGAGATGCCGAAGACCGGCGCCAGCACGCTCGCCACCGCGGCGCCGGCGATGACGCCCAGGCCGGCGCCGAGCAGCGCGGCCAGCAGCGACAGCAACCAGGTCACGGGTCGCACTCGGCGTTCGCGATGACACCGCGCAACGAAGGTCCCCCCATTCGCCCTCACCGCTCTCGATCGGGCAGCCATACTAGCATCGACGCCGACGGGTCGGTCAGGCCTGGCTGTACCACCGCCCGGCCAACCGATTCCGGTCGGTTGGCGCGCTGCAACCCGATCGGTCCCTTGCTATGGTGGCGTCAGGGACGTCCGCTGGGGCGGTTGGGGGGAGACTTGACGGAAGGGGTTGGCGCAAGCGCCACGGACCCTGCTGCGGTCCGGGAACGGCGACGTTGGGGATGGCAGATCCTCAACAGGTGCCCGAAGACGGGCGCCGATGTCCTGGCGCTCCTGGTGCGCTTGATGGGCAGCGAAGCATACCACCTCTCCTATTACAGAATATTTTACTGGTGGGTGGGGCGCGCAACTCCGGTTACAGCGGCCAACTATGGATATGCGCCGCTCTCCCCGTCGACGGCGTCGGATGCGCGCGCCGAGACCTACCAGATGGAAATGTATCATCAGGCGGCGTTGCAGGCCGGCGAGCAGGGGTTGCGCGGCCGCCGGGTGCTGGAGATCTCATGCGGGCTGGGCGGCGGCCTCGATCATCTGAAGCGGCGGCATGGCATCGGCCAGGCAACGGGCCTCGACCGCAGCACCATTGCGATCCGACATGCCGCAAAGCGTTTCGGCTTGAGCACGCTGGCCGGGGATGCACGTAGCCTGCCGTTTGCCGATGGCAGCTTCGACGTTGTCGTCAACATCGAGGCATCGCACCTCTACTATGGCCGTGAGTTCCTGGGCGAGCTCGCCCGAGTGCTGGCGCCGGGCGGCACCGTCGTGATGGCCGACTTTCGCTACCGCGCGCCACCTGAGTGCGAGCGGGAATTGCGGGACGATTTCGCGGCAGTGGGCTTCGACGTCTCGCAATTCCGCGACATCACCGCGAACGTGGTCGCCGCCTGCGAGGGCGATGCGCCGCGGCGAGAAGCGCTGCTGGCAGCCGCACCGTGGTTGCTTCGGAAACTGGGGCGGCCGTGGATCGGGACGGAAACGTCAGTGGACTATCTCGATATGCGCGCCGGGCGGGCGATGTGCTTCATGCTCGCTGCGCGCCGGATGTCGACATGACATGCAAACTCTCGCGTGGCCCATGGTAGCCGGAGGAGCGCAAGGGCCGCCCGACTTCCTCGGCGGCCCTTTCCCATTTTCAGGTCCGGCCTCGCGCTCACCGAGCGCGGCCACAGGGTGGCGACGATCTCAAGCTGACGTGAGGTAGCGATCACCGATATCGATCGGGCTGTCCACCGTCACCGGTTCTTCGCCATGCGCTCCTGCAGCGGCACCCAACCAGGCTTTTGCCACCCGCGCCGAGTCGAGCAACGCCTCGGTCCGCATTCCAAAGGTCCTGGTCGATCGTCTAACTTCAGTGAGCTGCTCGTCCCGCCTGTGGATGGTCCAGCCGAACCGGCCAAGTGCCCATCTGGCGATCCGAACGAGATACAGACCGCTGGATAGATTTGTGTTCATTTGCACGCTCTTCGAAAAGCCCTGCAACACCGATTCAACAAGTGTGCGTCAGTTGACGGCAAGCAAATTGGTGCGCCGTAAGTGCATATCTGAACAGGGAACAGCGACGATCGGAGAGTGCAAATAGAGCGCCATGGCAGTCTCGACCGCGGTCTGACAGCCCACCTGATGCGGGATACGGTCCCCGTAGCAGCTCGCGTGCCGGGCGATCCAACGAGGTGCCGAGGTGCCTGGAAAACCACTCCACGAACAGCATTGGGTCAGTATCGAGCCGGCGCTACTCGATCGATATCAGCGGATGTTTCAGTGGAATCCGGCGTCCCTGGCTCTTTATGAGCCGGCCGACATTCGTCCCGGCCATGTCGTTGCCGAGCTTGGGTGCGGTCCTGGCTACACGGCCGTCGAAATTGCGAAGTGGGTCGGGGCAGGCGGTCATGTGCATGCGCTGGACATCAATGCGGACTTTGTCGCGCTGGTCCGGAAGAATGCGGACGCGGCCGGTGTCGGCGAGCGGGTCACCGTGCACCTTTGCGACGGCTCGATCCTGCCGTTCGCGGAGTCATCGCTCGACCGGCTGACTGTCCGCAATACCCTCATCTATGTCGATAGTCCGGAAGCGACGCTCCGCGAGTGCCGCCGCGTTCTGCGGCCCGATGGCAAATTCCATGCAATCGAAGGCGATTGGCCGATGATTGTGATCGAGCCGGTCCCGGTTGCGGACTGGTCGGCCCTGGTAGTCGCTGCCAGTCGTGCTTGCCGCACGCCGCATATCGGCAGAAAGCTCTATCCTTTGCTGCGACATGCCGGTTTCTCGACGATCGATGTCCGATTGATCACCCGCCCCGACACCGAGGGTCGTCTGCTGCCCATGATCAAATCGATTGCGGATTTCGCGCGTGGCAGTGACAGGATCAGTGACGCCGACATCGACAACATTCTGTCGAGGATCGACCAGGCGTGTGCGACGGGAAGTTATCTTTTTCTCGCGCCGCAGTTTGTCGTAGCCGCGCTGCGCTGACTGTCAGCTCCTTCGGGTTTTGTCACCGACGATCAGATCGCCGCCCTTCCGTGCGTCGGGTTCCAACCGGCAAAAAGGGCGGGCTGCCTCGACGTCGGGCGCGCCCACCCTTCCGCCGACCTCCTGTCTCTCCCCGAACAGGTTCGCGGCGCGGCCAGGCCACGCCCAAGCCGTCGCATCGTGGCCAACGATAAACCGGGTATGGACCTTCGCTCGCCGCGCGGTCATTGATCCAACGCGACAAACTATTGACCGGCAGAGACAAGGACCGAAGCAGATGGCGATCGGAGCCCGATTCACCTTGGACCTCCGAGGGGTGCTTGCCGAGACTGGCCGCCCAACCGTCGAGATAGCGCTTGGTCGCCCAACCTGCGACCACGAAGGGGCCGTAGCAGAGGACGGCGTTGCAGAAAGCCTGCAGCGCCTGCGTAATCGCAATGCAGCACGGCGCCGTTTCATCTGATCATTATCGGGAGCGGCCGAGAGTCCCGGTCAGCCCCGCGTACCGGATGCCCGCAGCCATCCCCTCAGAACCAACCCAGTTCGTTCAGCGCATGCAAAATCCAGGTGCTGAAGATAGCCGTGCCGAGCGCGAAGACCTGGATCAGGAGAGGCAGGCCCCACGCGTCGGCGGTCCAACTCAGCTCGAGGTAGTCAAAGTAGTGCACGAACTCGCCGGCAGTGAACACCGCAAACCACACCGTCCACGCAACGCCGTAGAAGAGCACGAACAGGCCTGCACCTTTCGCGATGTTTCTCAATCGAGTCTCCCGTCGTCGTGGCCATTGTAGGACGACCTGCGCAAGGGCGAGCGGCGTCATCCACCGCTTTCACCCAAGAACCGACCGAAATCCGCATCTGGCCTCGTCGGCGATTTTCGGGTTGTGCACAGGGTGGCCACCGAATTGTCGACGTTTCGTGATGCACATCACTGCGGCACGGGAACCGGCGTGCTACTCGGCTTCCGAAGAAGGTCCCCACCTTCTGCCCCGCGTATTCCAGTGCTAGAGGGCCGCCCGACCCCGTCGGCGGCCCTTTTTCATTGCGCTCTTAGCTTGATGCAATCTCGCGCATGAACCCGGAGCACGACGCCGATCGCCGCCCGGATGGGGCGATGTTTCGTTTCAATTGCAACCGGTGCGGCGGGAAAGCGTCGATTCCGCGCTAGAATGGGGTTGCGCCGGCGTTGGCCCCGAAGGCCTTTCTTTCCCTGTTGGCGGGGGGCCGCCGAGTCCAGTCGGCGGCCCTTTTCAGGGGGAGCGTACCGGGCTGTGAACGAGCGGAACCGCACTGTCAGTGCGCGTACGGTTGATCGTAGTCCCGGCCTGGCGATGCTGTTGATGAGACCGGCATGGGATTAAGGGCGGGTCGGGATCCATGCTGTCAGAAGCCCGCCGCGACCCGCCCACGGGTTGGGGCGGGCTTCTTCTCGCCGGCTCGACCGGCCACCTGTCAGGCGGCAGGATATGCAACAAGCCATGATCAAGAACGCCTACGCGATCAACCGGCCGCTCGCCGGGCATGGATGATGCACACCGCATCTGGCGGGTTTTAGTTCGGGCAGCGTTCCCAGAGCATCTCCGCGGGCATGCCCTGAATCTTGAATTTCTGCCCAACCTTCTCCACCACTCGGGTATCCGGGGCTCGGCCATTTTCAAAAATGGTCACGCGAAGCTTGTCCTCTGTCACCCTTTCAGCCTGGTAAGGAACCGATTCACCCGGGCTTCCAGGTTGCCTCCCGACCATCTTGTCCTTCTCGAAGGTAACGCGCGTCTTGGTGGAGTCGGCGCAGTCGGTAGACCACGTTCCCAGCAAGCCGAAGGCCTTCAAAGCTTCTTCGGTGGTTTCAGCCGCAACGGTGGACGTCACTCCGATCACCAGGGACAGCCCGAGCCCCACGACAACAACCTTCATGCCATTTTCCCCCCGGGTTGGAGCCTATCATGGGACCATCGGCATCGCTCGAATCCGCCAAGATGGCGTGAAGCCCACCGCCCGTTTCTCTCGCCGGCATGGCCGATGAGCCTAGGCCGCTCCGATTTCACGAATAACCGGCGCTTCGGGACGAAGTTGGCTGCGATGGACACGGGCCGCCGCCGCCAGTGCGAACGTCTACTGTCGAGTCAGCCACACCGATCCGGTCCCGAGCTCATTGTTGAAGCGCCCCTGCATTCGGTTCGAGCCTGAGACCTGGAGCTCGTACTGCAACATCCCGTCGCGTTGGCGCACGAACCTCAGAGTGTCGCCGGTCACCTTGCCTTGCCAACGACCCACCGAAGGCTTGCCTACATAGCTGTAGTTGGGCCAGGCACCGGAGAAGTTCCGGTAGGTAGCACCGTAGACGTGCATGGTCCGCACGCTTCCATCGGCCGCAACACTTTCGACAATGAATCCAACGCACCGCAGGCGGTCATAGTTCGCCGAGTTTTTTTTCCAGGACTTCACCTACCCAGATTCCCGGCAAGTGCCGGAGGTTGGCAGGGATGCCTGCACCAGATTGCACAATCCGATAGTCAACCTTCTCCCCGCAGAGCGTCGTGGTTTCTGCCTGGACGCTGGTTGTCAGCGCGACCAGCGCGACGGCGAAGGCCGCCCGCCGAACGATGAACTTCATGATCTCCCAGAAGCCGGCGGCCGCTCATCCCCGCTCAACGTTTGGGTGTGGGAATGGGGCAGCCAACGCGAGCGGGGATGTGGCCGGCTCCCCCTAAGGTAACCGGACGGCAAGCTTGATATCTGCCATCAACGGCGCTGCGAATGGCAAAAACGAGGTAGCCTGTGACGCAGGTCACAGCCCGCTCACTGCTTCTGTCGCACAAACGTAGAGCGCCACGCGGACCAGGTTGACATGGAGACCTGGTGTTCGCGGGTCTCCCTCGGCGCAGGGGCCGTCGCAGTCGGGGGCGACGGCCCTTCTCATTCGCGGCAGGAAAGGCGCGATTGCGGCCGCTCAGCGCCCGCGGGCCGGCGGGCTTCTCTTTTGCCGCAATCGGTCCCCACGCCAGCCGGATGCCTTCCGATCAGTCCCCTCTGCCGACCCGACAGGTCCGCATGAATCGAAGAGGGCGGCCCGTGGTAAGGGAACAGGCCGCCCTCCCGCCAACTCCTGCTTCAACGACAGGTAACGCGGCGCGACCGCTGGGGTGGTCGTCGCATCGTGGCCAACGATGGGACTGCGTATGGGCCGCAGGCTGTGCGGCAGTCATTGATCGAAGGCGACAGTCTATTGACCCGCAGGGACAATATCGAATCAACGGCACGAGCGGGCCGCCCGGCAACTAGGCGACGATGAAGTCGGTGCTGGCGAGTGTCGGCGCTCCCAGGAATGACGCAACCTGGATCCGGGCTCCGGCGCCGCTGCCATCGGCATCGAAATAGAGCGCGCCATTGCTCGTGTTGTAGATCAGGCGATGAAGCGCGGTCGTCGCCTGGCCGTTGGCGGTGGCCGCAAAGGCCGCCGGATCGAGGGCGCCGGCGGCCATGCCGAACACCGAGCCGGCAATCTCCGCGGTGTCGGTGCCCGCTTCGAAATCGTTGAAGCGATCGAAGTCGGCGACCAGGTTGCTCCCGAGCACGAACGTGTCGGCGCCCAACCCGCCGGTCAGCCGATCCTGCCCGGCTCCGCCGTCGAGCCGATCGGCGCCGATGCCACCCTGCAGGTTGTCGTTGCCGATGCCACCGAGCAGTTCGTCATTGTCGTCTCCGCCGAGGAGGGAGTCGTTGCCGTCGAGCCCGCTCAACACGTTGGCGCCGGCGCCGCCGGTGATCTTGTTGTCGCCTGCGTTGCCGGTGCCGTCCATGCTGCCCGCGCCGTCAAGCTGGAGATACTCGACATTGTCGGTCAGCGTGTAGGCACCCAGGGTCGACTTCACGATGTCGAGGCCCTCGCCGGAGTTCTCCGCAACGACCGCGGAGGCGCTCGACACGTTGTATCGGTCGTCGCCGGCTCCGCCGGAGGCCTGGTCGGCGCCGTCCATGGTGAAGGTATCCCTGATCGACGAGCCGACGAGCACGCCATCCAGCCCATCGTTCTCGCCGTGGATCGACGTCACATCGATCTGGTCGAGGACGAGGCCGGAGAGATCGACGTCTCCGCCCGATGCGTCGACGCCCAGACGGTCGCTGAAGCCGGCGCGACCGACTATGTCGGTGAACCCGGCAAGCTGCGCCATCGTGATTGCTGCGCTGACAATGTCGGTGGACGCGCTGTCGAGGCTCAGAGTCTCGAAGCCGGCGATGGTCATGCCCCGGAGATCGGTGGTGGCGTCGACCTGGAGGGTGTCGGTGCCGGTGCCGCCATCCAGCGAATAAGCCCCGCTGTCCGGGCCGCCGAGCAGCTCGATGACATTGGCCCCGGCGGTGCCCAGGACATCCATGCTGGCTGTGCCGCTGAGTGCCAGGTTGCTGGCGCCGCCGGTGAACGAAAACGATGCGTCGAACGGTCCGTTCGCGATGATCGTCAGGCCACCGACCGTGACCGATTGCGCGCCGACGTCTCCGAGCGCCACCGGGTCATCGACGGCGATCGCCTGGCCCGCGGTCGCGCCCGCCAGCGCGTCGGAGAAGGCGCTGGCCCCATTGAACAGGGCAACCAGATCCGTCTGCGTGGCATCGGCGTAGACGGATACGGTGAGCGGCGGGGAATCGATGGTCGCATCGGCGTCATCAAAGCCGTTCAACTGGGTGCCGGTCTTGATGGTGCTGTTGGTGAACAGAAAGAACTCGCCGTTCACGTCCTCGGCGATGAATCCGGGAAACGGCGAGGCCTGACCGACATAGGTATAGGTGCCGCCATACTGCGCCTGCGTCGTGCCGTCGATGAACGACACGACAAACGACTCGCCGACGGTCGCAGTGCCATCGTTCACCGCCTCGGCAGCGGTGCCGGCGCTGTTCGGGACCAGCTCGTCGACCTTGGCGTTGCTGCTGTTGCCGTTCTGGTCCAGCAGATAGAGATAGTTCAGGCTGTAGGTAGCCATGACTTACCTCCGAGCAAGGCAAGTGAGGTTTGGCAAGGCACCCGACAAGGATGATCGCGCGACTGATCGCGCCGACAATCGCTTCTACGTCGGGCCGATGCACGCATCGAACCGCTGCGACCACGACGCCGTGGGACCGCAGGCAAGTGCCCCGTTGGGCTGTAGCTCTACGGGACAAAAGGAGGCGGGCCTATTGGACCGTGGTCCAATGGGCCCAGGGAGCAGCCTCGCGTGCGCGGTCACTGCCGACCAGGAGCGGGGTCAGCTTGGACGGCCCGGGCGGCTTCGAACCACAGCACCAGTGAGCCGCCTGTCGCGGCATGGTGCTGGTTGGCGAGATCTGTCTCGCGCCAGTCGTCGAAGTTCAGGAGGGCGACGTGGTGCGGATGCGTGCGGCGATAGTGGGCGACAATCTTGCGGTACGGGCGAAACGCGACGCGCGCTCCTTTGCGCAGTGCCTCTCCTGCATCTGGTCGACACTCGCGGCGCCCATCGCGCGGCTGTGAGTCCTGCGTCGATCGCGGTGAGATGCCGAGTCGTAACCTCGATCCCAGCCGAACGGTTTCACCATCTCAACGAAAGCATGATGGTTATCTCGCCGACCAGTATGACGAGCACGATCAGCATCAAGGCACGGAGGTAGCGATGTGGGTCGCGGGGCGCAGGTCGCGGAACGGTCATTCCCGATGTGAGCATGGGTCACCCCCGATTCAGAACCGGTCAAAAGGACTACCTCGCAAGCTCACGGAAAGGCCCGCGAGAACCGCGGCCTTCAGGTCAATGACGCCCGATCATCCCCGCCCGACGTTGGGATTCGGGGTCACCAACGCGAGCGGAGATGTGGCCGGCCCCCCTACAGGTAGAAGGAAACCGGATTGCGAACTTGGTCCGCTCTCGGACCACGGCCAACAAGCACCAGCCACACAGCGCTGGTTCAAATGGGGTAACCCCGTTCCGTTGTGACGCAAGTCACGGTCCCGTCTCGGCCTCCGTCGTACAAATCCAGTCGCGCCTCGCGTGGACCATGGTCGTCATAGGCCTTCTGTTCGCGGCTTCCTGGGGCGTTGGAAGGGCCGTCGCGCTTGGGGGCGACGGCCCTTCTTCTTGCCGGGCCGTCCTGGCCACGCCGGGCCGGTCAGGGCTGTCTGCATATCGAGTGAAGGAGGGACACGTCCCGGTTGCGACGATTGCGACGGCCAGCCGAAGCTGATCTAGTCGGCCTGCAGGGTAGTGCATTCATGTCGTCGCGTCGGATTGCCTTCGGGGTACGACGCCCGAGTCCACGGACCCACCGGGGGGCGGGTCCTTCATTGCTCATCGTCTTTGGATCGACGCGCGTTCCCTCGCTGCTGCTCGTCGCCGGGCGGCAACGGCGCGTGCAGTCGCTGCAGGAGCGCAACGGCAACCACGGGGGCAGGGCACATGGCACAGATCGTCAGCGACTTCGAGGTGGATGCCGAAGGCTGGACCGTGGTCGGCGGCGGCACGCTTGCCTGGGTCGCAACGGGCGGCAATCCCGGCGGCTACATCACCGGCACGGATACCACCAGCGGTGACCTCTACTTCGTTTCGGGCCCGGAGTTCGCGGGCGACCTCCGTCCGTTCTATCACGGCACGCTGACCTTCGACCTCGAGGCCTCGGCGGTCGAGCACACGGTCTTCGCCGACGTGCGCATCCTCGGGTCCAACGGCCAGACGATCGTGACCGACATGCCGGATGCGACCACCAGCTGGCAGACCTTCAGTTTCGCCCTCGACACCACCCAGAACTGGCGCCTGAACAGCATCGGCGGATCGCAGGCCACGACCACGCAGATCTACAACGTCCTCAGCTCCGTCACGAGCATCCAGATCCTCAGCGACCAGGTGTTCGGCGACGATGTCAGCGGCCTCGACAACGTGAGGCTGAGCCGCAGCGACATTCCGATCTCGTCCGACTTCATCATCTCCGACTTTGCCGACAACACGGACGGCTGGGGCGTGCTGGGCGATGTCCAGAGCTGGGGCCGGGATCCGGCGATCGGCAACGGTTCGCTCATGATCGACGATCTGGCGATCGGCGACGACGTCTACTTCCTGGCGCCGCAGAAGTTCCTCGGCGACAAGAGCGCCTTCTTCGGCGGCTCCCTGAGCTACGTCGTCTACGCCAGCGCCAGCGGCTACGATGTCGCCGACGTCGAGATCAGCGGACCGAACGGCAAGATCGTCATCGATCTCAGCCCGCCGCCGGCCGGCGGGTCGATCCAGCACGACATTTTCCTCGACGACCGGGCCGACTGGCGCGTCGGCAGCGCCGCCGGGGCGAAGGCCACCAACAGCGAGATCCAGGCGGTGCTGGCGGCAATCTACGACATCAAGATCCTCGGCGAATTCATCAGCGGCGACGAGGTCAGCCATCTCGACAATGTCATCCTGGGCAAGCCGGCAGCCCAGGCGGTGTCGTGGGAGCGGTTCTCCTCGGCGGCGCAGAACCAGGTCGAGGGGCTGTTCCCCAGCTACGCCACGGCGATGGCCGGCGCCACCGCCGGCGACGCGCTCGTCCTGCGCAATCCGTTCTCGCTTGCACAGGCGCTCGGCACCAGGACCATCGCCCTCGACGGGCTTTTCGTCGAGGGCGACGGCCAGCTCGACGCCCTGTTCAAGCTCGGCGCGGCAGTGTCCTCGTTCACGCTGCACGGCGACACCAACGCCGATGTCTCTGGCAACGACCTGGCGAACGTGCTGACCGGCGGCGACGGCGACAACACGCTGACCGGCGGCCTCGGCGACGACACCCTGACGGGTGGGGCCGGCATCGACGCCCTGAGCGGCGGCGGCGGCAACGACGCACTGGACGGCGGTGCCGGCGACGACACGATCGACGGCGGCAGCGGTGTCGATACCGCGACCTACGCCGACGCCGCCGCTGCCGTCACGGTCGATCTCTCGATTGCCCTGCAGACCACGGTTGGCGCGGGCAACGACTCGTTCGTCTCGATCGAGAACGCGGTCGGATCGGCGTTCGACGACCACCTGACCGGCAACGATGCGGCCAACGTCCTGACCGGGCTCGCCGGCGCGGACGTCCTGCGCGGGCAGGGCGCGAACGACACGCTGTTCGGCGGCCTGGGCAACGACGACCTGGGCGGCGGGACCGGGGCCGATACCATGATCGGCGGCGACGGCAACGACAGCTACGACGTCGACAATGCCAGGGACGTGGTCGACGAATCCCAGGCCGGCGGCGGCGTCGACACGGTGCATGCGACCGTGACCTATTCGCTCGACACGCCGGCCGCGGCCGCCGTCGAGAACATCGTGCTGGGCGGCGGCGCGAACATCAACGCCACGGGAAACGCTCTGGCGAACGGGATCACCGGCAATGCCGGCAACAACATCCTGAAGGGCGGGCTGGGCAACGATTCGATGTTCGGCCGCGCCGGCAACGACACCTACCAGGTGGACAGCAGCGCCGACGTTGCCCGCGAGGACACGGTGGCGGGTGTCGACGACGGCGGCACCGACCTGGTGCAGAGCACGGCGAGCTTCGCGCTCGGCGCCTTCATCGAGAACCTCGACCTGCTCGGTTCGGCGGCGATCGACGGCACCGGCAACGCCTCGGCCAACCGGATCAACGGCAACACCGGCGCGAACACGCTGCTGGGCGGCGGCGGCGCCGACATCCTGACCGGCAAGGCCGGGGCCGACACGATGGACGGCGGCGAGGGCGGCGACACCTACTATGCCGACAGCACCGACATCCTGGCCGATACCGGCACGACCGGCACCGACAGGGTGGTGTCGACGTCGAACAACTTCGTGCTGGGCAACGGCACCGGCATCGAGAACATCGAGGCCGAGGCCGGCATCGGCAACATCCGGCTGACCGGCGACGACTTGGCCAACAAGATCACCGGCAACGACGGCAACAACATCCTGAAGGGCATGGGCGGCGACGACCAGATCCTGGGCGGCCTGGGCAACGACACGATCGAGGGCGGGCTGGGCCGCGACACGATGACGGGCGGCGACGGCGCCGACATCTTCACGCTGAAGAACGGCGACAGCCCCGCGACATCCACGCCGCTCGCCTACGACATCGTCACCGACTTCGCCTCGGGGATCGACAAGCTCGACCTGTCGACGATCGGCGCCGGCGGCCTGCCGCTGGTGGCCTATGCCGAGACCACCTCGGCGTCGAACGCGTTCGGCTCGGTGCGCACCGCAGCGACCGCGGCGATGGCGTCAGGCACGGTATCGGTAGTGTTCGTCGCCAGCCCGACCGACGGCTGGCTGTTCTGGAACACCGACGGCGACCTGCACACGGCCGAGCAGGCGGTGCGGCTCAACGGCCTCAACAATACCGGTCTCTTCGCCCACGGCGATCTGACGTAGGACTGGGTAGAGCCATGCGAGGCTTGCGGGCGCGGTCCTCGATATGAGCTTCCAGCTCCGGCTCGGCGGCCATGTCACCTTGAGCTCTGGCGATTTCATCTTCCGGAGAGAACCGGTGCCGGTCTGGCTCCAATAGCGCGGCCGGCGGGCCGTCTTTACACGACGACGAAGCCTGTCGAGTCCAGGCCGGACGTCGGAGCCACGATGACGGTGGCGAATTGCATCGACGCCTGGGCGCCCGTGCCATCGGGATCGTAGCTCAGGCTCTTGTCGAGGGAATTGTAGATGATCCGGTCGCTGGCATCGTGTGCTGCCGCGCCTTTGAAGAAGGCATCGGCCGGCAGGACTCCGGCGGCGAGCTCGGTGAACACCGTCCGGGCGAGCTGGATCCTGTCGGCGTTCATGTTGAAGTCGGTGATCGTGTCGACGTTGTCCGGGCCGAGAGGCGTATTGAACAGGAAGATGTCGAAAGCGCCGAAGTTGCCGGCCCCGCCGGTAAGCGTATCGTTGCCCGAGCCGCCGCTCAGCGTGTCGGCACCGTCGCCTCCGACCAGCGTGTCGTCGCCCGTGGCGCCTCGCAGCACGTCGTTGCCGTAGCCGCCGATCAGCATGTCGTCGCCGGCGCTGCCGAGCAGGGTCTGCGAAAACTCGTTGCCGGTGAGGGTCAGTCCGCTGGCGCCCGGATCGGCCTTGAGGATCTCGATCTCCTGGCCGGCCATCAGGGCGTAGTCGACGCTCGCAATGACTGAATCGTTTCCGTCTCCCTCACCCTCCAGCACATGATCGCCTGCACTGTCGACCCAGTAGCGATCGTCGCCGCCGCCGCCGACCATCTCGTCCGCGCCCGTGCCGCCATCCAGGTCGTCGTTGCCGCTGCCGCCTCTCAGCCGGTCGTCGCCGGCGCCGCCGGTCAACTTGTCCTTGCCGTCTCCGCCGCCCAGGAAGTTGGCGGCATCGTCTCCCGTCAGGACGTCGTCGTACGCCGATCCGAAGATGTCCTCGACCGTGAGCAGGCGGTCGCGGCCGGCCGATGCGCCATTGCCCTTGCCGGTCGCCAGGCTCGCCTTCACGCCAGCCGACTCCGCGCGGTAGTCGACCGTGTCGATGCCGTCGCCGCCCCGCAGGTTGTCGTCTCCCGCGCCGCCGACCAGGACGTTGGCGCCATCATCGCCCGTCAGGACGTCGTCGAATGCCGATCCGGTAAGATTCTCGATCGAGGCGAGCGTATCGCGGCCGGTCGAGGTGATGGCGCGGTGGGCCGCAAGGTTGGCGTTCACGCCGGCAGCTTCGTCCGTGTAGTCCACGGTATCGCGGCCGAGGCCGCCGGTCAGGGTATCGGCGCCGGGGCCGCCGGCCAGGAGGTCGGCGCCGCGCAGGCCGTCGAGCTGGTCGTCGCCGCCCAGGCCCCGCATGATGTCGTTGCCCGGCGTGCCGTCGAGCGTGTCGGCGAGCGGGCCGCCCTCGACGGTTGCGGGAGTGCCGCGGCCGAAGACGACGTAGTCGGACATGCTTCCAGGCGTGCGGTCCTGCAGGATCAGGTCGGAAAGCCCGTCGCCGTTGACGTCCCCGGCCGACACACCGCCGAACTCGAGACCGGTGATCGACAGGCCGTCGTCGCTCTCGAGGTTCGTCACATCGAGGCTGGCGCCGAAGCCGGAGGAACGGCCATAGACGAGCCAGCCTCCCGGTCCGCTGCCGTAGACGAACAGGTCGTCGATCCCGTCGCCATTGAAATCGCCGACCGATTTGCCGAGCAGGGTTTCGGGCCCGGTGATCGTGAACCCGTCGCTGCCGTCGAGACGGTTGGCGCGGACGGCAAGATCCGACTTGAAACTCGTCTTGCCGAACAGGACGTAGGACTGGGCGGGTGGGCTCCCCCTGGTGCCGGCGCTCGTGGTGATGATCAGGTCGTCGAAACCGTCGCCGTTGATATCGCCTGCCGCGGCGATGGCGTCGGCCCTGCTGAAGCCGAACAGATGGAAACCGTCGGTACCGTCGAGGCCGCTGAAGTCGATGTCGCCGGTCGTCCTGCCGAACGCCACGTAAGCGGCGCCGGGGTCGCTCAGGATCGCCACATCCGCGATCCCGTCGCCGTTCACGTCGCCGGCGGGAGCGCCGAAGCGGGGGGACTCCATCGTGGGCGGCGGCGCCAATGTGAAGCCGAGACTTCCCGGTCCGTTGAAATCCGACGCTGCCAGGACAGCCGGGAAGCCGGTCGCCGAGCCGAGCAGTATGCGGTTCTCGTCGTCACTCGTTGCGCCGATGAAGAGATCCTCGATGCCGTCGCCATTGACGTCGCCGACATTGGCAACGGCCCCGGACACCTCGATCCGAAACCCTGCGGCACCGTCGAGCGACGAAAGCGGCAAGCTCTCGCCGGAGAAGCCCCCGGCCTTGCCGTACACGACGTAGAGGTCGCCTCCGGCGTTGACGACCAGATCGGCGAAACCGTCGCCATCGATATCCAGGGAGGCGACCGTGAAGCCCGCGATGTTCTTGCGATGGCCGATGACCTTGAATCCGTTCTGGCCATCGATGTCGTTCAGCCCGAATTCGGGACCGAAACCCCATCCGTTGCCGAAGATGACGACGGCGCCGCCGATCTGCCGGTTGGACAGCTCGTCCTCCGGGATGCCCACGATGACATCGGCAAATCCGTCGCCATTGATGTCGCCGGCTGAAACCGCCGCGCCAACCTCGACGTTCGCGTCGATTCGGAATCCGTCCGTGCCGTCGAGCTCGTTGACGTCGATGATGCTGAGGGACAAGAACTCGCTCCGGACACGCGCGGGAAAGGCCACGACATGCCACGCTGGGCGAGGACCGGCAATGAGGCGCAACCGCCTAGGATCAAGAGGGAACCACAAAGATGACACGATTTACCCGCCGCGCCGCTCTCGGCCTCGGCCTTTCGGCAGTGGCCGCCGGTTCCGGCCGCGCTGCCGACTTTCCGTCCAAGCCGATCAAGCTGGTGGTGCCCTATGCGCCGGGTGGCGGCGCCGACGGGGTGGCGCGCATCGTCGCCCGGCGGGCGAGCGAGACGCTCGGCCAGCCGATCGTGATCGAGAACAAGGGCGGCGCCGGCGCGATCCTCGGCACCGACCAGGTCGCCAAGGCCGAGCCCGACGGCTACACGCTGCTGCTCGGCCAGTCGGGCCCGATCTCGATCAACCCGGCGGTCTACAAGCAGCTGCCCTACGATCCGGTGAAGGACTTCGCGCCGATCACCATGACGACGGCGTATCCGTACATCCTGGTCGTCAACGCCGAGCTGCCGGCGAAGACGCTGGCCGAGTTCGTGGCGCTGGCGAAGGCCAAGCCCGGGTCGATGAACTATGGCTCGACCGGCGTCGGCGCCGCCAACCACCTGGTCGCCGAGCTGTTCGCCGCCAAGGCCGGCCTCAAGATGACGCATGTGCCGTACCGCGGCACCGCGCTGGCCGTCGGCGACCTGGTGAGCGGCACGCTGAGCGTGGTGTTCGGCGATCCGGTGAGCGTGCTGCCGCACCTCAAGTCCGGCAAGCTGCGCGCGCTCGCCGTCACCAGCCTCGAGCGCTCGGCCGTCGCACCCGAGGTGCCGACCGTGGCCGAGAGCGGCTACCCCGGTTTCGAGGCGCTCGCCTGGCACGGCATCCTGGCGCCAGCGAAGACGCCGAAGCCGGTGATCGACAAGCTCAACGCCGAGATCGTCAAGGCGCTCGCCGATCCGCCGACCCGGGAGCTGCTGGTCAACCAGGCGATGGCGACGGTCGGCAGCACGCCCGAGGCCTTCGCCGCGTTCATCCAGAAGGACATCGTGCTGTGGAAGCAGGTCGCGGCCGACGCGAAGGTCAGCGTGGAGTAGGAGAGACGGGTCGCGCGCGACTTCAGAACCGGAATCGGACGCCGATGATCGGCCCGTACAGGACCTCGTTGATGGTGAGCCCGTCGGCGCCCGAGCCCTGGCTGTAGTTCACGCCGAGCGCCCGGAAGCCGACCAGGGCGGCGACGTCCCAGCCGGTGTGCTGCCAGGTGTAGGCATAGGTCGCGACCGCCTGCCAGGCGAACTGGCTGCCGCTCAGGCCGAAGCCGCCGATGTCGCCGCGCACCATGATCTGCTGGTTCGGCGTCAGGTCGTGGCGCAGGCGCAGGCCGAGCACCGGGTCGACCCACTGGACCACGCCCGAACGTGCCACGGCGAGGCCGAAGCTGCGCTCGAGGCCGAGGTTGGAGAAGTTGACGTTCGCCGTGACGTCGAGATTGGCGTCGATCGTGTTGTTCCAGTAGCGGAAGCCCAGGATGCCGTCGATCGCGGTCGCCGTGCCCTCGGTCGAGCCCGGCCAGCGGACCAGCTCGTAGACGCCGCCCATTTCGACGATGAAGAGCTGGTAGGTGGCCACCGCGTTGGCGGTGGCCGAGATCTTCAGACCGGCGATCGGGTTGCGGTAGGCAGTCTGCCCGGCGCCAAAGCCCAGCCGGGCGAACACCAGATCGGTATAGAAGCCGACCCGCCCCTTGTCGGCCTCGAAGTAGCCCATGAAGCCGATCAGCGAATCGCTCTTCTGGAGAAGGTCGATGAAGCTCGCGTTGGTGTCGAAGGCCTGTCGGCGCACCGTCAGGTTGGCGCTGACGCTCATCGCCCAGCCGTAGAGCGCGACGGTGAACCGCCACGGGTCGGGATCGGCGGCGGCCGGCGGCTCGGCCGCGGCGGCACCGCGCCAGCAGGAGAGGGCGAGAGCGGATGCCAGCACGGCAGCCTTGAATTTCATTGTGTTCTCTCCGGCAAGGCAGTCCCGGAGGGATCGCTCCCTCCGGGACCGTGATCGGGCAGGCCTGACTAGTTAGCCTGTCTCGACATCATCCTGCGGTCCAGCTCTTCCTTGAGCGCGCTCAGGTTGAAGCTGGCGCCTTTCTGCATCGGCGGGTAGTCGATGAAGGTCTGGGCATACTTGCCGATCTCGTCCTTGACGAAGACGAAGCGCCAGAACTCGTAGACGTACCAGTTGTAATAGGCCAGCGAGCCGGAGAGGCCGGTGCGCTCGAACGGATCGAGCCGCAGGTTCACCAGGATCGGCCAGTCGGGCTTGATCGAGCCGCCGAGCCAGCCGTTGGGCTGGTCGAGGAAGCGGTATTTGAAGTCGTTGATGCGCACCGCGCCGAGCGTGGTTTCGGCGAAGTAGAAGATCTCGTTGCGCTTCGACGCGCCCTTGCCGGTGATCAGGTCGGTCTGGTCGTAGCCGTCGAGATAGACCTTGTAGGTCCGGTCGCCGATCTGTTTGCCCTTCTTGAGCTCGTCGGCGATGTTGGGATTGCCGGCCGCCGCCACGAAGGTCGGGAACCAGTCGAGTCCGGAGACGATCTGGTTCTCGACCTTGCCCGCCGGGACCTTGCCGGGCCAGCGGATGATGGCCGGCGCGCGGAAGCCGCCCTCCATGACCGTGCCCTTGCCGCCCGCGAACGGGGTCTGCCCGCCGTCCGGCCAGGTGAAGTTCTCGGCGCCGTTGTCGGTCGAGAAGGCCAAGATGGTGTTGTTGTCCAGGCCCATGTCCTTGAGCTTCTGCATGACCGAGCCGACGATGTCGTCGAGCTGCGCCATGCCGGCCTCGGAGACCGACCAGCCGTTCTGCGGCGTCCGCGTCTTCTCGTACTTCTCCGACAGGTGGGTCACGACGTGCATGCGCGTCGGGTTGAGCCACAGGAAGAACGGCTTGTTGTCGGTCTTCGCCTTGTCGAGGAACTTGAAGGCGTTGGCGAGGATCTCGTCGTCGACGGTCTCCATCCGTTTCGGGCAGAGCTCGCCGGCATCCTCGATCCGCTGCTTGCCGACCTTGCCCCAGCGCGGCTGGACCGTGGCGTCATCCACGGTGGTCGCGTAGCTGTGCACCATGTTGCGCGGGCCGACCGTCGCCTTGAGGTTCTGCGGATAGTTGGGATGGCACGGATCCTCCATCGCATCGAGGTGATAGAGGTAGCCGTAGAATTCGTCGAAGCCGTGCAGCGTCGGCAGGAACTGGTTGAGGTCGCCGAGGTGGTTCTTGCCGAACTGGCCGGTGGCGTAGCCCATGCCCTTCAGCACGGTCGCGATGGTCGGCGCCTCGGCCGGCATGCCGATCGGCGAGCCGGCCTGGCCGACCGTGGTGAGGCCGGTGCGGATCGGCAGCTCGCCGGTGATGAAGTTGGCGCGGCCGGCGGTGCAGCTCGCCTCGGCATAATAGTCGGTGAAGCGCATGCCCTCGCTCGCCAGCCGGTCGAGGTTGGGCGTGCGGCTGGCCATCATGCCCTGGTGATAGGCGCCGATGTTGAACCAGCCGATGTCGTCACCCATGATGAAGACGATGTTCGGGCGTTGCGCGGGAGGCGCCTGCGCGAAGGCCGGCGCCGTCGTCGCGAGCCCGACCGCGAAGGTCGAGGCCAGGAGTTTCGACAGGAACGATTGTCGCCTGCTGCCTTTGGCTTCTGTACCCATTGTCTGCTCCCCATATCGGGCAAGACCGGCGCGGAGTGCGACCAGTTGGATGAAACTTCGGCCGGGACGGCGACGCCGACTATGCAGAATCGGCAAAAGTGCGAGGCGCCCCCGGGATCACGTGTCACGAGGCGGGTATCGCGCGTGAAACAGACGTTACGGCTCGAGTGCAGTCGCGTGCGCCGCGATGGGCTGAGGCGCGCGACTCCAGCTGCGCGTCGTCGTGTTTCGGAAATTTCCGACGCGAGTGCTAGACGATGGTGAAGTCTGTCGCCGACAGTGCCGGGAATCCGGCCAGGTGGGCGAAGGCGACGGCGTTGCCGGCGCTGCCGCCGTCGGCGTCCCAGTAGAGCATGCCGCGATTGTCCCCGGCGGTGTCGTAGAGGAATCGGCCGTCGCCGGAGGCCGAGGTGTCCGCGAGCGGGTCGGCCGACACGAAGAAGGCCGCGGGCGGCAGCGGATCGCCGCCGACCAGTCCGCCGCCGAAGCCGCCGGCGACGATCTCGATCTGGTCCTCGCCGACGGTGAAATCGAGGATCTGGTCGAGGCCCTCGCCCGGGGTGATGTACACGAAGGCATCGGCGCCGCCGCCGCCGGTCAGCCTGTCGGCGCCGTTGTTGCCGACGATCATGTCGGCACCGGCACCGCCGGTCAGCCGCTCGGCAAAGGCGCTGCCGTTCAGCACGAAGCCTTCGCTCTGGCCGGACAGGTCGATGTTCCCGGCCGCCGCGAGCAGGGTGATCGATTCCACGCCCGAGATCGCCGCGTCCGTGGCGCCGAGCGCCTCGAGCTCGCGCGACGGTGACGCCAGCAGCAGGGTGTCGTTGCCGTTCCCGAGGTCGATCGAGGCCGCGCCGGTCAGGATCGCATCGAGCTGCCGACCGGTCAGGGTGACGCTGTCTGCGCCGCCGGTGCCGACGAGGCCGCCGGTCTCGACGTTCCTGGCGTGGTGGACGCCGAGCCCGGAGATGTCGCCGCTCGCCCGCACGAAGAGCGTGTCCGACCCGCCGTGCAGGTCGATCCGGCGCAGCCCGGCCCACTGCGAGGCCGACAGCGTCACGACATCGTCGAAGGCGCTGCCGAACAGGCGTTCCACGCCGCCGAGCGTCCCCTGGCTGAAGTCCACCGTCGTGGCGCCGACCAGCTGGATCCTGTCGACGCCGTTGCCGCCGTCGATCGACTCGCCCGCGGCGAACTCGCCGTTGGCCAGCACGATGGCATCCGGGTCGTCGCCGCCGTCGATGGTGTCCGCGCCGGCGCCGCCGGTCAGCCGGTCCCTGCCGTTTCCGCCGTCGAGCTGGTCGTCGCCACCCAGGCCATACAGCCTGTCATTGCCGCCGAGGCCCGAGAGGTCGTCATTGGCGCTGCCGCCGTGGATGATGTTGCGGGCGTTCGTGCCGCTGCGCGTCACCGGATCGGTCGGCGCCCGCCCGAACACCACGTAGCTCGCGCCGGAATCGCTGATGCCGTTCGGGTCGGCTTGCGTCGCGCTAACGATGAGGTCGGCAAGGCCGTCGCCATCGATGTCGCTGGCGCCGGACACCGAATAGCCGCTGGAATCGTCGGCCGACACGCCGTCGAGCCTGAAGCCGTCGCTGCCGTCGAGGCCCGACAGGGCGATGCTGGCGATGCCGGTGAAATCGACCCTGCCGAACACCACGTAGCTCGCGCCGGCATCGCCCGCGCCGTTCGGGTCGCCAGTCGGGGCGCCGATGATGAGGTCTGCGAAGCCATCGCCGTCGACGTCGCCGGCGCCGGACGCTGTGAGCGCCCCGGGTGTGGGCGCGCTGAACTCGCCGTCGATGCGGAAACCGTCGGTGCCATCGAGGCTCGACAGGGCCAGCGTGGCGCTGGCGCTGAAATCCGCCTTGCCGAACAGCACATAGCTCGAGCCGGCATTGGTCACGCCGTTCGGGTCGGCCCCCCTGGACGTGACAATGACGTCGGCAAAGCCGTCGCCATTGACGTCGCCGGCGCCGGACACCGAAGCGCCGTTGCCGTCATTCACCGCCACGCCCTCGAGGCGAAAACCGTCAGTGCCGTCGAGGCTCGACAGGGCAAGCGTCGCGATCCCTGTGAAGTCGGCCTTGCCGAAGACCACGTAGCTTGCGCCCGTGCCGCCGTTGGCCCCATCGGCGCCGATGACGAAATCGGCGAAGCCATCGCCGTTGACGTCGCCAGCACCGGAAACGGAGAAGCCGCTCCTGTCGCCGGTGCTCACGCCGTCGAGACGAAAGCCATTGCTGCCATCGAGGGTCGACAGGGCAGTCGTGCCGGTGCCGGTGAAGTCGGCCTTGCCGAAGACCAGGTAGCTCGAGCCCGCCCCGTTTTGTCCGCCGGGATCGGCACGTGGCGCTCCAATGATGAAATCCGCGAAGCCGTCGCCGTTGATGTCGCCGGCACCGGATACGGACTGTCCGGCGTAGTCGCCTTGCGCCAAGCCATCGAGACGGAAGCCGTTGCTGCCGTCGAGGTTCGACACGTCGAGTGTCGGCGTGCCGGTGAAATCGGCCTTGCCGAACACGACGTAGCTCGAGCCCATCACGACCACGCCGTCCGGGCGGGCACGCCGGTTGCCGACGATCAGGTCGGCAAAACCGTCGCCGTTGACATCGCCCGCGGTGGAAACCTGCCCGCTTCCGCCCTCTTCCTCGTCGAACCGGAAGCCGTTGCTGCCATCGAGGGCCGAGAGGGAGAGGCTGGCGCTGAAGCCCGAGGGCTTGCCGAAGACCACGTAGGCCTGGCCGATGGAGCCGATGAAACTCCTGGCAAAAACGACGACGTCCTTGAACCCGTCGCCGTTGACGTCGCCGGCATTGGAGACCGAACTGCCTGACTCGTCGCCTATCGCGACCCCGTCGAGCCGATAGCCAGTGGTGCCGTCGAGGCTCGACAGCGCGATCGTCGCCGGAAACGTCGTCATGTTACACCCCCGACCCGTCGTGCGCACAGCATGCGCCCGACAGACTATGCCTGCTTTTGTATCCTCGACCTCGTGTCTGCGCGGCCGTCGGCAGGTGCCAGCGGCCGATCTCTCACGACAACCCACTCACTCCGACGCGCTCGCGATCAGACGGGCGAAGCCAGTGTGAATGCCGGTGCTCCGAGACCACCCCCGGACTCGACGAAGTTGGTGGTGACCAGGGTTCCGCCCAGACCGTCGCCGGCGAACTTGAAGTTGGTGGCCGCGTAGTTGCCCATCAGCTGGATGTTCGCCGTGTGCGTTCCATCGCTTACATGCAGCACCTTCGTGGCGACGTCGTAGGAGCTCTTGCCGGCCACGAACGCGATATCCTTGACGTCGATCGAATCGCCCCGGTCGAAGCCCGCGACCGTGCCGGCGAAATGGTCGGAGTGGTTGATCAGCAGGTCGCCGTTGGTGCCGGGAGCGAAGACGGTCTTCGTGGTCGTGTTCTCCGTCGCGCTGCCCTCGAGGTCTAGGGTCGAGTTCTTGCCGATGATCCGCGCGACGCCGCCGATCGAGGCGCCGAGCACCTGGATCTCGGCGCCGGTGTTCACCACCAGCCGGCCGTTGGTGCCGTTGTCGACGCCGCCGTTCAGCTCCAGCGTGGCGCGATCCGTAGCGGACATCAGGCCGCTGTTGATGTTGGCGTGAGTCCCATCGCCGAGCGTCATCTTGCTGTCGGGGCCCTGGGCGATCTCCTTGCCGCTGTTGTTGGTGGACTGGGCGTCCAGCGTGCCCCCGCCGGTGGCCACGACCCGGCCCGAGTTCTTGAGATTGCCCAGGATCGCGATGTGGCCGGTGCCGTCGGCCTCCAGGTAACCGTCGCTGTCGACGCTGGCCGCGGTGACCGTGCCGTCGCCGCTCAGCAGCGAGCCTGCCGCGCCGTTCTTCAGGGCGCTGGCGAGCGTCACCGTGGAACCCTTGCCCGACGCGGTGATGATGCCGTCGTTGGCGACGGCGTTGGCGCCGGTGTTGATGACCAGCGACTTGGCGCCGTCGTCGGTCTCGATCTTGCCCTTGTTGACCAGCGTCAGGGTGGCGTCGCCGATGGTGCCGCCGTTGGACACGATGTCCCCGTCATTGGTCAGCGCCGCCGCCGCGCCGTTGCTCGTGATCTTCGTGCCGGTCCGCAGCGCCAAGGTGCCGGCGGTCACGAAGGACTTGCCGCCCACGGCGATGGCGGCGCCGTCGGTGAAGCTGTAGGTGCCGCCGAGCAACGTTGAGTCCGCGAGACCGAGGGTCGAATTGTCGGTCACCTGGACCTTTCCGGTGCTGCCGATGGTGGAGTTGACCAGGTTGAAGTGGGTCGAGCGCCCCACGATGACGTTGCCGAAGGAATCGATGTCGAGGTCGGTGTTGGTCAGGGTGACTGTGCCACCGCCTGTCGCGAACAGGCGGCCGCCGCCGCTGAGGCCGATCTGGCCGCCCGCGACGCTGCTGCCTCCGGCCATGTTGATGGACGAAAAAGCGTCGGTCCCGGTGATGCGGCCGCCGGCGGTCTGGGTGACGGCGCCGTGGATGTCGACGGTGCCGCCATCCTCGGCCACCAGCGCGCCCGAGTTGGTTACGGCAGCGTCGAACTCGATCTCGGCACCCAGCCCGGCCGAGAACACGGACGAGTTGGCGACCGCCCCCTTGAACCGCGCCTCGCCGCCGTTCGCCTCGACCCGGTTCGCATTGTTGAGTGCGCCGGCAAAGTCGAGCGCCGCGTGCAGCAGGACCGAGACGGTTCCCTGGTTGACCAGCGTGACGTTGCCGTCCGAGGCCTTGCTGTTGCCGGCTATGTTGATGGTTCCCTTGTTGGTGAGCGTCGCCGGGCTGCCGTTGCCCGTGATCTCGCTCGCCTTGTTCATCGTCAGGGTGCCGCCCACCGTCGACTTGCCGCCGACCCCGAGGTCGCTGCCGTCGACCAGCTCGATGTCGGTGCCGACCGTGCTGTCGACCAGCGTCAGCTTCGAGCCTCCGCCGACATGGATTTCGCCGCCCCCCGTCACCGACCCGTCGGTCAGCGTCAGCTGGGTGTGGCTGTCGACGAACAGCGTCCCCTCGTTGGCGATGTCGACGTTGGTGAGGCCGTTCAGTCCTCCGGCGGCGGCATTGAGCGACGTTCCCGAGTCGACGCCGATCTGGCCGCCGGTGATGGTGACGCCGCTGGCCATCTCGAGCTTGCCGCCGTTCTTGGCCAGCAGCTCTCCGGAATTGTTGGTCACGTCGCCATCGAACTTCACGCGCGCGCCGGGACCGTCGGAGGAGACGGTCTTGGTGTTGTTGAGCACGCTGTGCAGCTCCATCAGTCCGTTGGCGCGGGCCGACAGGGTTCCCCGGTTGTCGATGGCGATGGCGCCGGTATCGATATGGATGATGCCGGCGGGCGCCGCGTCCGTCCCGGTCAGGATCCTGTCCTTGTTGACCAGGGTCAGGTTGGATCCGCCGATCTTGCCGGTGCCGCTGATCAGCTCGTTGTTGGTCACGGTTCCCGGGACGGCGGCGCCCGTGATCTGGGTTCCCTGGGCCATCGTCACGTTGCCGCCCAGCACGACGTTGTTGCCGCTGATCGCGAGATCGCCGCCGCCGGTCAGGGCGATGTCGGCGGTCACCATGCTGTTGACCAGCGTCAGTACCGAGTTGCCGGCGACGTTGACCGAACCGTCGCCCTTCACCGCGCCGTCGGCCAGCGTGGCGGTCCCGCCGCCGGTGACGTTCAGGAGCGTGCCCGCGTCGAGGATGACCTGCCCACCCGAGATGGTGGCGCCCTTGGCCATGTCGATCCTGGCGGCCGGGCCGGCCTTCAACCGGCTGACGCTGGCGCCGCCCTCCTTGGTCGCGATCTTCCCGGTGGCCGCCTGCTGGAAGGTGCCGCCGACCACGAACGATCCGCCGGCCTCGACCTTGATGGTTCCGGCGTTGGGACCGGTCGCCGTGCCCAGCATCGTCGTGAACTTGCCGCTCTTGATGTCCAGGGTCGCGTCGCTGCCGGTCGCGATGCTCTTGACCGTGGTGTCGGCGGTGCTGGTCACGGTGTAGGGGCCGCCAGCCACGGTGATCAGCGCATTGTCGTCGATGCCCGGGACGCCCGCGCCGGTCCAGTTCGAGGCCGTCTGGAACGAGCCGTTGACCGGATTGACCCATCGAATCGCGCCGACGAAGTTGACGGCGACGTGCTTGCCGTCCGCCTGCTGAACCTGCACCGCGCTGAAATCCGAGGCTTCGTAGGTGCCGGAGAGCTGCAGGTTGGCGAAGGTCTGGCTCGGCGAGGACTTGATGGTGAGCGTCCCGCCGCCCGCACCCTGCAGCCAGCTCACGGTCAGCGGGTCGGTGAAACTCGTCGTCTGGCCGAACAGGTAGGTGGCGCCCGTGCTGAAGCCGGTGATCGTCCCGGCCGGGGCGGTTTGCGGCCCCTCGATGGTGCCCTTGCCGATATAGCGCAGGCCGCCCGCGAACTGGCTCACGCCGGAGAGGTCGAGGATGCCGCCGTTGGTGACCAGCATGGTGCCGCCGCCGGCGATGGCATTGGGGCTGTCGACCTCGAGCCTGGCACCGTCGGCTTCGAAGGTGCCGTCGTTGGTGATGTGCTCGAGCGCGATCTTCAGCCCGTTGTTCTTGGCGTTGGCCTCGATCGTGCCGCCGGCCTGGTTGATCAGCGTCCCATGCGCGTTGGCGTCGGTGCCTTCGACGATCGTGCCGCCGCCCGAGATGAGGCCGTTCACGTTGGTAAGGGTAGCCGCCCGCTCCAGCAGCACCCTGTTGGCGGTCGAGTCCGACAGGACGATCTTGCTGCCGCCCGTCAGGGTGAGCGACGAGGCGGTGCGGGCGAAGTAGTTCAGGGTGGTCGGCGCAGATTTGCCGTTCAGCGAGATCGTCACGTTGTCGAGAGTGATTGTCTCGCTTGTGAAGTTGCCGTTGAGAAACTCCAGGCTGGCGCCGTCGGCCACCTGGAAGGTCGTGCCGGATGCGATGGCAACTTGCGAGAGAGCCGTCCCGTTCGAATTGGCCAGAACATTGATCACGCCGCCGTTGAGGCTGGCCAGGTTTCCATCCCCGAAGCCCGACGCGTTGAACGTGACCTGCCCGCCGTCCGCCTTGATGGTGCCGTGTTGAATCGAGGTGGTTTCGCCGAACGACGAATTGACGATGGTGCCGCCGAAGTTGTTGATGATCTGGGCGCGGGTCAGGTCCGTGTTCGTGATCGTGCCGCCATTGTCGAGGTTCGTGGTCTTGATCTTGACGCCGGTGATGGCACCCTTGTTGTCGAGCAACTGCGAAGCGTTCAGCGCAAGCGGACCCGAGATATGGCCGCCTGCCTCGTTGACCAGGTCACGGACGTTGATCTGGCCCGATCCGGAGAGGTTGGCGTCGTGATTGGTCAGCTTGCCGTCGGGATTGGACAGGCTGCCATCGACCACAACCTGGGCGCCGCCATGCAGGGTCAGGTCACCGTCGTACAGGAGCTTCCCGGCGGCGGTCACGTTGCCCGCGAAGTCGAGAGTCCCTCCCTTGAAGTTGAGAGTCCCCGTCGGGCCGACGACGAGCCCGCCGGCCAGGTTGAAAGCGGTCCCGTTCAGGGTGGCTTGCTGGTCGACGACGAGCTGGCTTCCGGCGACGACCTGAACCGTGCCGCCGGTGATCCTGGCGTCGGTCAGGTTGAGCTGGGCGTTCGCGGCGGCAGTCCTGATGGTGCCGCCGGTGTTGTTCACGTCGATGCTCGTCAACGACACCTTCGAATTGGCGTTGGCCTGGATGGTGCCGGTGTTCCAGACGTTGGCGTGCGTGGTTCCCGGGGGCGTGGTGAAGATCTCCAGGCCAGCCTTGCCCGTGCCTTCGATCAGGCCGCCGTTCTTGAGGGTGGTGCCGGTACCGAGCTCGATCTGCAGCGCCCATTGCGTTCCGGTGGCGCTGATGACGCCCTGCGAATGGTCGTTGCTGTGGGTTCCGTCGCCCTGCGCCGCCCGGTTGACGATCGACAACTTGCCGGCGCCGAACTGGCCGGACCCGCGGATGGTGTTGTTGAAGTTGTCGAGCAGGGCGCTCGATCCGGCTGCGGTGATCTGATTGGCGCGTGAATCAGTCAGCTCGATGGTGCCGCCCTGGTACTGGTAGTTGGGATCCGTGATGCCGAAGAAGGTTCTCAACTCGGTCGTTGCGCTCTCGAACAGCAACTTCGAGAAGCGGCCGGTGTTGTCGATCGAGTTCAGGTGGATGCTGCCGCCGTTGCGCATGACCGGGCCGTCCAGCACGAACTGCCCGTTGTTCTCGATATCGAGCTCACCGACATTGGTAGAGTTGTATTCGGTGACGTGGAGCGAGCCGGGATTGCCAACGTCGGCAGAGACCTGCACCTCGCCGGTGTTGAAGATCGAGTTGATCCGGTTTTCGATATCGTCGGCTTGCAGCCGACCGCCGCTCTGGACGGTAACGGGCGCAAACAGGTGCCCGTTGAGCAGCGTCAGCAGGTTCGTGTTGGCGATCGTCACCTGTGAAGCGAATCCATCCGCCACGAGCCCGACGTTGGAGAGGACGACCTGTGAGTTGCCGGCGTCGATGAAAACCTGGTCGGCGGCGGTCGGCACGCCGAACGGGTCCCATGTACCCGGCGTGGTCCAGTCGGTTTGAACGCCGGCGCTGTTGTTGTGCTTGACGGTCATGCTGCCCCGCTCCCTGTTGGTCTCATCCGGCGGGGAGCGCTGAAAGCGAGCGTCGGCGAACCTGAGCGAGTGCTGCTCGAGGTGTCGCCGCTCGCATTTATCCGCATTGGGACTGTAACGTTCACCCGCCCCCGCCCGGTGAGAGAGAGACGGTAGACTCGGCGACGGCTTTACACGAGCAGGTCGTAGTCAATTAGAGATTAAATTATTGTCAAATTGGTTCCCGACCGCCGTCCGATCCCCTCGGCCTCGGGCTTTTGGCTGGGCTCTCGTATTCGGCATCAACCGGCGCGTGGAACCGCAAGCTTCAGCAGCGCCGATGCATCATCGCTCCTGTCGAGCGCCCACACCGCATCGATCAGCGGCCGGATGTCGTGGCCAGGGTCCCAACTTGCGGCCTCGGCGCGCAGTTTGTCCTCGATCTCGGAGTCCGTCAGCGGATTGGCGGCGCTGCCGCGTGCGGCCTGCGTGGAAACCCTGTGCGTCTTGCCGTCGGCGGTGACGACATCCATCTCGGCAGCGATGGTCGAGAGTTCCGACTTGGCCGCGACTTCGACCTTGCCGCGCATCGCTGCCACCTCGGGATCGCTGACGCAGGCATCGGTGAACTCGGCGAGGCCCGCCTTACCGCGGATCAGCGCCGCGGCGACGGCGTGCTGCAGGCTGACCTGGCTCTCGCGGCCGCTCGCGATCTCGGGCCGGTCGGTGCGCTGCAGGAGCAGGGGATTGCCTCGAGCGCGCACCTTCTCGACGGACGCGTTCGGGTTGGCGCGCCGCCAGTCGAGAGCGAGGTCGAGCAACGGGTGGATCACGAAGCCCGCCGGGTAGGGCTTGATCGAGTTCTTCGCCACCTGCCAGTCGCTTCCGAGCCCGTCGAGCAGGGCGGCCCAGTTCACCGGTTCGTCCATCACCGCGAAGAAACCCTGGCTGCCGGCGAGCGGCTCGGCCGGGCCGGCAAATCCTTTCTCCGCGAGCAGCGCCGACCACAGCCCGTTGCGCGCGGCGTTGCCGACGCTGACGCTCTTGGCCGGCCAGCCCAGGCATTCGCACAGGCCGGCCGACTGGGTCGCCGCCGTGCCGAGCGCCCACACCATCGGCGCGACGCCGAGGCCCAGTAGCTTGCCGGCCGAGGCGGCCGCGGCGAACACGCCGCAGGTCGAGGTGATGTGCCAGCCCTTCGGGTAGTGGCCGGGCGAGACGGCGGCGCCGATGCGGCATTCGATCTCGAAGCCCAGCGCGAAGGCGGTGAGGAACTCAGGCCCGGTGACGCGGCGCAGCTCGGCCAGCGCCAGCCCGGCCGGCGCGAGCGGCGCCGTCGGGTGCACGACGGTCGGCACATGGGTGTCGCAATAGTCGAAGACGTTGGCGCCGGCGGCGTTGAGGAACGCGGCGCTCAGCGCATCGATCCGCTCGCGCCGGCCGATCACGGTGGCCAGCCGGCCGCCGGAGAACTCGGCCAGCGACTTGAGCGCAAGCTCGACCGGCTCGGTGCGGCAGCCGCTCAGCGCCACGGCGAAGAAGTTGAGCAGGGCGCGCTTGGCCGCGTGCCGCGCCTCCGCGGGAATGTCCGCACACGTCGTGTCGACGACGAAGCGGGCGAGGGTTTCGGTGGTTCCGGGTCGGGGCTGCAGGGTGTCCATGGCCACAACTTATCCGGCCGGAAACGGCCCCGCGACCGTTGTCCACTCTCTGCAGAACGGGCGGCAGGCTGTTTTCGTGGTCAGCCGATCGGCGGGTCCTCCGTATTGATCAAATCACGGAGACTCACATGCGCATCGGCCTGGCTTTCCTCGACGTCATGGCAACGGCCAGGGTGGCGATGACCATCAGGCCGGTGACAACAACCAACGCGACGGACAAGGAAACGACGGTCAGCACCGCACTTGCAACGATAACGCCCATGGCGTTGGCGGTGCGCAGAAGGGCAAACATTTCGGCTCGTCGCTGCGGAGGGGCGAGCGTATCGAGAACGAGCGAGTAATAGGTGCTCAAGGGGGCCAGGACACATCCCATCAAGAGGGCGCCTATAACGGTCGTCATGACCGAGAGGCCGCCCGCAGCGAGAGCGATTCCCAGTGTCAGGACGAACAGTTGGGCGAGGACGACCGTTCGGGTTGCCATGCGGTTCCGTACGCTGACCCATATCCCGCCTGCGACCGAAGCCAGACACAGGGGAACCGTGAACACGATTGCCAACGCCGGCTCGTAGCCGAAACTCAAAGCCAGCGCGACGGAACCGATCTCGATGGTGGCGACAGCGGCACCTCCCGCTGCGGCACACATGAGCCACGGCAGGGTCGAAGGGCTGAGAACCGAGCCTTGCACACCACGCACGACATCGATGTGGGCTGAGCCGGTGTTCGGGACCAGCAACGCTGGAACAGCTCCTACGGCCGCGAGCACCAAGACACCAAGGGGCGGCGAGAGAGTGCCCTGACCCGAAGCCGCTACTGGAGCCAACACGAACGTCAGCTCGTTGAGCGTGGCGGCGATACCGAGAGAACGAGGCAACCGCGAAGCCGCTACCAAATGATTGAGCACGGCGCGCAGATAGCCGGAAGCAGCACCGTTGACCAACCCTGCGACTGCCGCGACGACGATGAGCCAAGTAAACGACGCTTCGTATGCCGCGAGCAAGGCAATCGAAGCCAGGGCCACTGTGCGAATGACCACCAACAGCTTCAGGAACGTGGCCAAGGGCAGGCTCTTGCCGAGCCTGGCAATTGGGATGGCGCCACCGACCTGAGCGATCGTCATGCCGAGGATCATGGCAGCGCCGCCGCTTGCGTCGCCGGTGAGACTCAAGGTGACCAGCGAGAACGCGATCGGCCCCGCGGCCTGCGGGAAGCCCAGGGTGCTCGACGAAATGTACCACCGAAGCAGTGGTCGCCAGTCGGACCGCCGCCCTATGAATATGTTACTTCCCACCCCTGCAGTTCCTTGAAGCAAGCTCTTGGCGCGGTCACCGCCTTGGCGCGATTCGGTCGCCGTCGATCGGCAGCCGCAAGCCCGGCCGTCATGATCGTTGGCTCAGGGCGCGAACGCAAAATATCCGGCAAAATCAAACAGCCGATTCGAAGCCAACGCCCACAATAGGTCGCACGGGTCTTGACCGGCATAGTCTGGGCATGTTCGCGATCTCTTTCGCGCCACTCCCATATATGCGGTGGACCGAAGCGGCTCCGTTTTCCCGGCGGTTTTGCCCGTTTTCCGGCCGTCGTCGCAAAAGAAAGGCATGGCGCATCAATACCTTGGTGATCGCCGGAGAGAATCTGGAATCAAACGGGAAAAACGGGTCAATCGGAGGCTTTGCCGAACCGGAGTTCGCGAGGTTCGCGAGGTTTGCGCGATCGTCACCCGGCTTGGAGGGACGGCGGGCGACCTTATATTGGCGGGTAGACCGCCGAACGAGAGGCCGCCATGTCCGATGCCAAGCCCTTGTCCTTCCACGTGCCGGCGCCGGCGGTGCGGCCCGGCGGCACCCCCGACTTCAGCGACGTGCCGATCTCGCGGGCGGGCGAGGTGCGCCGGCCCGAGGTCGACGTCGCGCCGGAGGAGATCCGGGACCTGGCATTTGCTATCATCCGCGTCCTCAACCGCGACAGCGAGGCGGTCGGCCCGTGGGCCGGCTTGCTCGGGGACGAGCAGTTGCTCGAGGGCCTGCGCCACATGATGACCCTGCGCGCCTTCGATGCCCGCATGCAGATGGCGCAACGCCAGGGCAAGACTTCCTTTTATATGCAGCACATGGGTGAGGAGGCGGTGAGCTGCGCCTTCCGCACCGCGCTCGAGCCCGGCGACATGAACTTCCCGACCTACCGCCAGGCCGGCCTGCTGATCGCCGGCGGCTATCCGCTGCTCGACATGATGTGCCAGATCTATTCCAACGAGCTCGATCCCTTGCACGGGCGGCAGCTGCCGGTGCTCTATTCCTCGCGCGAGCACGGCTTCTTCTCGGTCTCGGGCAACCTCGCGACGCAGTACATCCAGGCGGTCGGCTGGGCGATGGCGTCGGCGATGCGGCGCGACACCCGCATCGCCGTCGGCTGGATCGGCGACGGCTCGACCGCCGAATCGGACTTCCACGCCGGCCTGGTCTTCGCCTCGACCTACAAGGCGCCGGTCGTGCTCAACATCGTCAACAACCAGTGGGCGATCTCGACTTTCCAGGGCATCGCCCGCGGCGGCGCCGGCACCTTCGCCGCGCGCGGCCTCGGCTTCGGCATCCCGGCGCTCAGGGTCGACGGCAACGACTACCTCGCGGTGCATGCCGTCGCGAAATGGGCGGTCGAGCGGGCGCGCCGCAACCTCGGGCCGACCGTGGTCGAATACGTCACCTACCGCGTCGGCGCGCATTCGACCTCGGACGATCCCTCGGCCTACCGGCCGAAGACCGAGTCCGATGCCTGGCCGCTCGGCGATCCGGTACTGCGGCTGAAGAACCACCTGATCCGCCGCGGCATCTGGTCGGAGGAGCGCCACAAGCAGGCCGAGGCCGAGATCCTGTCGTCGGTGATCGCCGTGCAGAAGGAGGCCGAGAGCCACGGCACCCTGCATTCGGGGCCCCATCCCTCGGCGCGCGACATGTTCGAGGGCGTCTACGAGCAGATGCCGCCGCATCTGCGCCGGCAGCGCCAGCAGGCGGGAGTTTGACCATGTCTCGCAGGACCATGGTCGAGGCGATCCGCGACGCGATGGACGTCGCCATGCAGCGCGACGAGCGAGTCGTCGTGTTCGGTGAGGACGTCGGCTACTTCGGCGGCGTGTTCCGCTGCACCCAGGGGCTGCAGCAGAAGTTCGGCTCGAGCCGCTGCTTCGATGCGCCGATCAGCGAGCTCGGCATCGTCGGCGCCGCGGTCGGCATGGCGGCCTACGGCTTGCGGCCGTGCGTCGAGATCCAGTTCGCCGACTACATGTATCCGGCCTACGACCAGATCGTGTCGGAGGCCGCGCGCCTGCGCTACCGCTCGAACGGCCAGTTCACCGCGCCGATGGTGGTGCGCATGCCGACCGGCGGCGGTATCTTCGGCGGCCAGACCCACAGCCAGAGCCCGGAGGCATTGTTCACCCACGTCTCGGGGCTGAAGACCGTGGTGCCGTCCAATCCCTACGACGCCAAGGGCCTGCTGATCGCCGCGATCGAGGACGACGACCCGGTGATCTTCCTCGAGCCCAAGCGGCTCTACAACGGACCGTTCGACGGCCATCACGAGCGCCCCGTGACGCCGTGGGCGCGCCATCCGCAGGGCGAGGTGCCGGACGGGCACTACACCGTTCCCCTCGGCAAGGCCGCGGTGCTCCGCGCGGGCAGCGCGGTGACGGTGCTGGCCTACGGCACCATGGTGTTCGTCGCCGCCGCGGCGGCCGAGGAGACCGGCATCGACGCCGAGGTCATCGACCTGCGCACCCTGCTTCCCTACGACCTCGAGACGATCAAGGCCTCGGTCGAGAAGACCGGGCGCTGCGTCGTGGTGCACGAGGCGACGCTGACCTCGGGCTTCGGCGCCGAGCTCAGCGCGCTCGTCCAGGAGAACTGCTTCTATCATCTCGAGGCGCCGGTGGTGCGCGTCACCGGCTGGGACACGCCCTATCCGCATGCCCAGGAATGGGACTACTTCCCGGGGCCGGCGCGGGTCGGCCGCGCGCTCAAGGCCGTGATGGAGGCCTGAGATGGGGATGCGCATCGTCAAGCTGCCCGACGTCGGCGAGGGCGTGGCCGAGGCCGAGCTGGTCGAATGGCATGTCGAGGTCGGCCAGTCGGTGCTCGAGGACCAGCTGCTCGCCTCGGTGATGACCGACAAGGCGACGGTCGAGATTCCCTCGCCGGTCGCCGGCACCGTGGTGGCGCTGGGCGGCGAGGTCGGCGGCATGCTGGCGGTCGGCGCCGAGCTGGTCCGCCTCGAGGTCGCCGGCACGGGCGATGCCGAAGTCGCCGCCGCGCCGCGCGAGGCGGCGGCGCCGGCCAAGGCCGAACCGCCAGCCGCGCCGGCAACGCCCAAGCCGCCTGCGGCTCCTCCGCCCGCGCCGAGCGGGCACCCAGCGCCGCCAACGGCAAGCCGCGCTCCAGTGGGGCCGCCGCGTCCGCCCGGCGAGAAGCCGATCGCCTCGCCGGCGGTGCGGCGGCGCGCGCGCGAGGCCGGCGTCGATCTGCGCCAGGTGCGCGGCACCGGCCCGGCCGGCCGCATCGGCCACGACGATCTCGATGCCTTCCTGCGCGGTACGGCCAAGCCCGTCGCGGCCGGCCGCACGGCGCGGACCGACGTCGAGACCGTGAAGATCGTCGGCCTGCGCCGGCGCATCGCCCAGGCGATGGCCGAGTCCAAGCGGCGCGCCGCGCACTTCTCCTACGTCGAGGAGGTCGACGTGACCGCCGTCGAGGAGCTGCGCGCCGCGCTCAACGCCGAGCACCAGGCCGATCGCCCGCGGCTCACCCTGATCCCGTTCCTGATGCAGGCAGTCGTCAGGGCCGTCGCCGACTTCCCCGAGATGAACGCGCTCTACGATGACGAGGCCGAGACGCTGGAGCGCCACGGCGCTGTGCACATCGGCATCGCCACCCAGACACCCAACGGGCTGATGGTGCCGGTGGTGCGCCATTGCGAGACGCGCTCGCTGTGGGACTGCGCCGCCGAGGTGGCGCGGCTCGCCGAGGCGGCGCGCGCCGGCCGCGCCAGCCGCGCCGAGCTCACCGGCTCGACCATCACCATCACCAGCCTCGGCGCGCTCGGCGGCATCGTCAGCACACCGGTGCTCAACCGGCCCGAGGTCGCCATCGTCGGCGTCAACAAGCAGGCGGTGCGGCCGGTCTGGCAAGGCGGACAGTTCGTGCCGCGGACGATGATGAACCTGTCTTCATCGTTCGATCACCGGGTGATCGACGGCTACGTCGCCGCGCGCTTCGTGCAGCGCCTCAAGGCGCTGATCGAGGTGCCGGCGACGATCTTCATGGAGGCGTGAGATGGCCGAGATCACTGCCCGAATGCTGGTGCTGGGCGGCGGCCCGGGCGGCTACGTCGCCGCCATCCGCGCTGGCCAGCTCGGCCTCGACGTCGTGCTGGTCGAGCAGAACGGCCCGGCGGGAGGGCTCGGCGGCACCTGCCTCAACGTCGGCTGCATTCCCTCGAAGGCGATCATCCATGCCGCCGATGCCTATGCGCACGCGGTCGAGCAGGCGGGCGCCGCGCCGTTCGGGCTCAGGGTCGAGCGCCCGAGCATCGACTTCGCCCGCACGATCGAGTGGAAGGACGGCATCGTCGGCCGCCTGACCAGCGGTGTCGGTGCGCTGCTCAAGCGACATCGGGTCAAGATCGTCCAGGGCCACGGCACCATGGTCGACGGCAAGACCTGCCGGGTCGAGACCGACACCGGCCCGCAGACGATCCGCGCCGAGCACGTCGTGCTGGCGACCGGCTCGGTGCCGGCCGAGCTGCCGGCGCTGCCGTTCGGCGGCAAGGTCGTGTCGTCGACCGAGATGCTGGCGTTGCACGCCATCCCGGAGCGGCTGGCGGTGATTGGCGCGGGCTACATCGGTCTCGAGCTGGGCACGGCGTTCGCCAAGCTCGGCGCCAAGGTCACGGTGGTCGAGGCCGAGGACCGCATCCTGCCCGCCTACGATTCGGAGCTGTCCCGTCCGGTCGCCCGGCGCCTACGGTCGCTCGGCGTCGAGGTGCTGACGGGGAGCCGCGCCGCCGGCTTGTCGGAGAAAGGCGACGCGCTGCGCGTCGAGGGGGGGAACGCGGGGGCGCGCAGCATCGCGGCCGACCGCATCCTGGTCGCCACCGGGCGGCGGGCGCGCACCGCGGGCTTCGGCCTCGAGCGGCTCGACCTCACCCTGAACGGCCGGTTCGTCGCGATCGACGAGCGCTGCGCCACCTCGATGCGCAACGTCTGGGCGATCGGCGATCTCACCGGCGAGCCGATGCTGGCCCATCGCGCGATGGCGCAGGGTGTGGTCGTCGCCGAGCAGATCGCGGGCCACCGTCGCGTGTTCGATTCGGCGGTGATCCCCGCGGTGTGCTTCACCGATCCGGAGATCGTCACCGTCGGCCTGTCGCCCGACGACGCACGCAACGCCGGGCGCGAGGTGCACACCGCGCAGTTCCCGTTCCAGGCCAACGGCCGGGCGCTGACCCTGGGCATGGAGGACGGCTTCGTGCGCGTCACCGCGCGGGCCGACAATCACCTGGTGCTGGGCATCTCCGCGGTCGGCGCCGGCGTGTCGGAGCTCGCATCGGCCTTTGGCCTGGCGCTCGAGATGGGCGCGCGGCTGGAGGACATCGGCGGCACCATCCATGCCCATCCCACCCTGGGCGAGGCCTTCCACGAGGCCAGCCTGCGCGGGCTCGGCGAGGCGTTGCATATATAAAGGTGAAGACCCCCCTCCGTCGGCTCCGCCGACACCTCCCCCCGCAGACGGGGGGAGGCCTGAATTTGCGCGCCAACTCATGCCTTCCCCCGTCTGCGAGGGAAGGTGGCGCGCAGCGCCGGTAGGGGGGCTTACTCCGCCGGCTGGAAGACCTCGAGGTCGGAAGTCATCTCCTTGCCCTTGGTCTCGGGGCCGAGCAGGACGAAGATCACGACCAGCACCGAGAAGACCATGGTGCTGATCATCATCGGCGTGGCGTAGCCCATCTTCATCTCGTTCGCGAAGTAGCTCAGCAGCGGCGCGATGAAGCCGCCGAAGATCGCGCCCTGGTGATAGACGAAGCCCGATGCGGTCGCCCGCACCTCGGTCGGGAAGCGCTCGCAGAGGTAGCTCGGGTTCTGGCCGTAGATCGAGCCGGCGAAGAAGCCCTGCAGGATGAACCCGGCGACGACCCAGACCGGGTCGGTGGTGAAGAGGTAGATCGGCGTCACGAAGATGCCGACGATGGCCGGGATGTAGATGCCGGGCCGTCGTCCCCATCTGTCGGCGACGAGGCCCCATACGGCGTTGCCGCCGAACACGATCAGGTTGGCGAAGAACACCGGCACGAAGACGTCCTTCGGCGACCAGTGCAGCTCGCGCTGCAGGTAGGTCGGGAACAGCGCCCAGATCGAGTAGTAGACGCAGAATGCCGAGGCCATCCAGGCGCAGCCGGTCAGCGTGTTCCACAGGTACTTGCGCTTGAAGATGGTGAACAGCGGCAGCCGGACCTCGGTTTGTCGGGCGGTCTGCTGGCGTTTGTTCTCGGCCCACACTTCCGGCTCCTTGACGAAGAAGCGGATGTAGATCACGGCGAACGCCGGCAGGATGCCGATCCACAGCAGGCCGCGCCAGCCGACCGTGTCGGCGAGGGCCCAGTTCGCGGCGGCCGCCAGCGCATAGCCGAGGCCCCACGAGCCCTGCAGGATGCCGCTCATCAAGCCGCGCGAGCGGGTCGGCCAGGATTCCATCGCCAGCGCGGCGCCGGCCGGCCACTCGGCGCCCATGCCGATGCCGAGCAGGGTCCGGAAGACCAGCAGGAACATGAAGGTCGGCGAGAAGCCGGCGATGAAGTTGCAGAACGAGTACCACAGGATCGAGATCATCAAGGGCCAGCGGCGGCCGATGCGATCGCCCAGCCAGCCCGCGGCGGTGGCGCCGATCAGGCGCATCCACAGGGTCAGGGTGAACACGATCGTCACCTCGGTCACCGGGACTTTGAATTCGTCGGCGATCGGACCGATGATGAACAGGAAGACGGTGAAGTCGAACGCATCGAGCGTCCAGCCCATCCAGGCCGCGCTGTAGGCGTACCACTGGTCTTTGGTGGGTTCCTTCCACCACGGCATTGACGCAGGCGTAGGCATGCTGGACACGGACATCGGCTAAACCTCCCTGTGTTCGGTACGAGGTTTACGCGAAGCGACTCCGGTACTGAGAAGGCCCGATAGTCCGCCGGCCGGTTCGCCAAGGCAAGCCCCCGGGGATGGCCCAGGCGGGCTTTTCTTGGCACACTAACTGCATGCCCTGCCGCAGTTTTTCGAGTGGTGCCGCATGACGAAGACCGCCGCCAAGCTGCGCTTCGGCGCGTTCATGAGCTTGCCGAGCTGCCATCCCACCGGCTGGCGTCATCCCGACGCGATCCCCGAGACCGATCTCTCCGTGCCGCTTCTGCTCCAGATGGCGCGCACCGCCGAGCGCGGCCTGCTCGATTGCATGTTCTTCCAGGACTCGGTCGCGATCCCCGGCAGCACCGCGGTCTATGGCGGCCAGCCGTTCCGGGTGAAGACTTTCCAGCACAGTGGGATCCGAAGCTTGGAATTCACGTGACTTGAAGTCGCGGC
>JADMIO011014738.1_pt1 | contig 41463 bp, 44 predicted proteins | sample 8958161 | NCBI WGS metagenome assembly JADMIO01 (sample SAMN16585339, study PRJNA669376) | soil metagenome | isolation source: Crop rotation soil | place: USA: Cullars Rotation, Alabama | collected 2011 | reverse complement strand
TTTTTTCATATACAAGCTGTCCCATCTTATTATAAACAGAGATGATGCATTCGGCAGTGCCCTTTGCATTGCTGATGTAAACCTTTCCTGTAGACGGATTTGGGAAAACAGAAAACGGAGAAGCAGCAGCAGTTGCATTTACTCCGACTGTAGTTGGATTGATATTCATGCGGAGTATATAAGTCCTCTTGAAACCGAAATCTTCACTCGGCGCCCACGGCTGGCCTGTAAATGTTACAAAGCCTGAGTTCGGACGGTAGTTGAAGCCGGTAGTAGCAAGAGTTACGTTAGCACTATGCTCATTCACTCCGAGGAAATAATCACCTGCCGCGGCAAGATACGGAGTGAGGAAAGGAAGTGTGAGAACAACTCCGTTTGTATCGGCAGCAGTGAATGTGTAGAAGTCAGTGCTTGCGATAATGTTTGCAGGCAGTCCGCCCGACATGTCATACAGGTCTACACTGGTGAAGTCGGCTTCGGTAGGACCGTTGAGCAGGAATGTAGCCGAGGTAATTTCAGCCGGCTGCGCAAGAGTAAAATATTGTCCGAGAGTACCGCCAGTTCCGTCACCGATACCCAGCGAGCCGACACCCTGGCCGTCTTCGCGTGCATAAACTGAATCTTCTACACTCAGGAATGGAATAACGAGATAGTCGTTATTAGGAACAACGTCTATCTGCGAATTTGTATTTGCACCGGCCGACATATAATAGAAGCCCATGGCAGGAGTAAAAGGTCCGAACGAATTGCTGACTGTACTTAACGAGGCTACGTTGCTATTATGCAAATCTGCAGGAGCAAAGAAGTCGGTAATACTATCAGTCAGTTTGAATGAAGAAGACAGGTCGGTGATAACAGCCGAACCGTTGTTCGTGCATTTTACATCCCATGTGTAAGGAACGATTTCTGTAATAGGGATAATAGTGTACGGCGGATTCCAGATGATTGAATCAGCCGATGCATCAAGCGAAGGCATAACAAAATCATTCAGCTCATAAGCGAAGAGTAAGCTTGGCGCTTGTTGACCTATTCCCATTATAGTGAAGTTGCCGGGCTGGTAACGCCATGTGATGCTAACGCTGCCCGCGATAGCTGATGAGCCAAAATCTGCATTGATGTCATGATTAGGACCATCGGGCATTCCGCTTGCAATATTCACGCGCTTAAGCCTTGCTTGCGTTCCGTCTTCCTGGTCATGCGCCCACAGGTAAGGACCGCCGGCAGTGTATGGATCATATGCAATACCGTAAACTCCCGTTAAAGTGTGCGTTGCTAAAGGAATTGTTTGAAGAACAGCTCCGGTTCTTGATACAAGAACGAAATCGCTGTTGAAAGCAGAAACCCAGAATCCTCCTGCACCTGCATTAGCAGTTGAATCAAAAGCAATGCCGCGAAGATTAAATGCAACAGCAGTGGCAGTTACACTAGACACAAGTGTCTTTGTTGCAGGGTTAATCTTGTAGATTTTTTTATCCGTACCTACAGTAGCAAAGATATTTGTGCCATCGTATGTCAGTCCGCGTATACCGTTTGTACCGGTGCCGACTCCCGTCACTACGAAAGTAGAAGTCAGGGCTCCTGTATTGTCCAGGGTATACATCGTATCCGTTGTATAGCGGCCAACCCAGAATTCAGTGCCGGTGTAAACAACGCTTACTACATTGATAGGAACAAGGTCTGCCTGGAGCTGAATGTCCCATAATGCCTGAGTTGAATTACCGGGATTTGCATGGCGATGAGCAAACGAGTCTTTGATTTTGTTCGAAGTCATTTGCATGTTTTGTGCACGTGTCATCATGAATGACAACGCAAAAACTGATGTTAAGAAAAGAGTAAATAATTTTTTCATATGAATTGAATTAAGGTTATTGCTCAAACATACGAAAAGAATCAGATTTATCATGCATGGCTCATAATCTATCTGATTTTATTGTCTTAATTTTGTTAGAAGATTAAGAAAATGAGAAGAATTGCATTGTTAATCATGGTCATGTTTTTTGCTGCCGATGCATTTTCGCAGGTTGGTATCGGTATTGGAGCGGGTGGAATGGGGGTAGGAGTGAATATCCCGATAAGCGGGAAGAAGCAAAGAATGCGTAGCGTGGAGAATAAAGTTCAGCAGATGCGCAAAGACCTTGACCTTGATAGCAGCCAGGTGGTGAAAGTGAGAAGCCTGCTGGTAGAACGCGAGCGGAAAAGAAACCGGGGAGTGCCGATGCCGAGACAGGAATTCAATAGCCGCATGGATGAAATACTGACCGCTGAGCAAAAAGAAAAGTTCAAGGAGATGCATCGCCAGAGAAGGCAAGTCCAGCCTGCAACTCAGGAAGAAAAAAAAGATAGCACTGTCGTTAAACCGGACTCATCCGCTACGGAATGGGATGATGTATACAAATAGACTTCTGAATATTTTATGGAATACCAAAAGCTAAAACGCATAGCAGTACTAACTACGGGCGGCGATTGTCCCGGCCTGAACGCAGCAATCCGTGCAGTAGTGCGCACTGCCGTCTATTACAAAATAGAAGTGATGGGAGTAATGCGCGGATACGAAGGGTTGATTGAGAATAATTTTATTCCCATGCCCCCTGAAAGCGTCAGCAATATTCTGCAGCGCGGGGGCACAATACTAAAGACGGCGCGCAGCGAAAAATTTAAAACCGGGGAAGCGCAGAAGAAGGCATTTGAAAAACTTAAGGAAAATCAAATTGATGCACTGGTGGTAATAGGAGGAGATGGCTCGTTTAGGGGCATGCATGAATTCATTCAGAACCATTCCGTGCGCGCTATCGGCATTCCCAAGACTATTGACAATGATATCTACGGAACCGATTTTTCAATCGGCTATGATACAGCAGTGAATACAGTGATACAGGCAGTAGATAAGATAAGAGATACCGCGGCATCTCATGACCGTTTGTTTTTTGTTGAAGTTATGGGGCGCGAAGCCGGAATGATTGCTTTAACAAGCGGCATTGCTGTTGGCGCCGAAGCAATTCTCATCCCGGAGACAAAGACGAAAATCGAGCAGGTCATTAACATTCTTGAGCGCGGATGGAAGCGGAAGAAAACATCCATGATTGTAATTGTGGCTGAGGGTGATGATGCGGGGGGAGCTTATGCCATTGCGAAGGAAGTCAAGAAACGATTTAACCAGTTTGATACACGCGTCAGTATTCTCGGACATATGCAACGCGGAGGCAGCCCTACTTATGCAGACAGGTTGCTTGCAAGCCGCCTGGGAGTAGCAGCCGTTGAAGCACTGATTGACGGACGAAAAGATGAGATGGTGGGTTTGATTAACAATAAGCTTGTCTACACTCCGTTTAAGGAGGTGGCATCAAAAAAGAAAGACATTAACGTAGACCTGTTGCGGATAGCAGACATATTATCCCGTTAAACTCTTTGGTTAAAAAGTTTGTCGCTGATGCTTAAGTCATTGATGAAGCCATGCCTTTCTGAGAAGACCTGCCTGTAGGGCTCAATGTCTTTTCTTGTTTGAGGAAGGAAACTGTTTCGCAGGTCTTCAACTCCTGCAGGATTCTTTTCGTAGCCCGAAGTGAATTCAATTTGAACCGGAGCATTCATGAGCGAAAATATTTTCTCAAGAAGCCTTATGTTGAATTCAAACAACGTTTCATAATTTCTTTCATAGAAGGGCGCAAACTCGTCTTCCAGGAATTCAAAGTAGGGGGAGTTGCGGTATGCAGAGGTTATAGAACGCCAATGAATCTTCTGCCATGGAGACGCATAACTAATCTTTACATCTCTTATTGGAATCTGAAACAGGTTTTCGTGCTGAACGGGAACTATTAGCGGTAGCAAACCATTGGCTCCGTAAATATTTGTACGGTTGCGATAGGTTTGCTTGATGTAATGCTCGTGCTGCTCAAGAATTATTATTCCTGAATGGATACATTCATTAATATAAGAGATTGGAGGGAGGTAAGCAGTAGAAAGAAGAACAGGCACTATTTATTCTTTTTCATAGGCGCCCATATCGGCCCTGCCACCTGTAGGTTGAGGTCTGGTTACGCCTTTTATATCCTTAGACAATATGAAAGAGTTAATATTGGTAATAACTGTGTCACCGTCATCGACTCCGGCACCAGATAACAACTCATATACATTGTTATCCCGGTCACTAAAGTTTGGCTCCGTGTTTTTAAGAATACTGACAAACTGATTTCCGTTAGAAGTAGATGTCTGATTGCTGATTTTAATTATTGAGTGGTCAAACTTAAACCGGAAATTATCCCCGCTCTCATTGGCTGAGTCAAGTCCTATCTCATTATCAAGATTACCGTAGATGATACAGTTGCCAAAGTATGCGCTGTCAAGCGGGCGAACCACATCATAGTAATTCTGCATATATATTGAAGGTGTCTGCCTATTACTGTTGTTCCAGTAATTGGCAAAGGTGCAATGCAGGAAGCGGTAATCTCCTCCATAATATAACGCGGCACAATATTCTCCACAGTTAGCAAACACACTATTATTTGCCTGTATGTTACTCCCTCGTCCATACAGTGCAGTGCTTGCAAAGTTCTTCAGAATGCAATTATTCAGAATAGCTGCAGGCTGATGTTGTTGTGCAACCGTATCACTTTGAATACCTACATAACCATTTTTGATAACAGCATAATTGAAAACATTTCCTTTGGGGCCCGCGCCCGCTGCAAAATTCGTATCAAGATTAGATAAGATTATCCTGTCCCATTGACCCGGAATATCTTTGAAATTATCTCCAAGCCTGTCTCCCTGAAAAGTCACAACACTATCCTTCTCTCCATTCACAATTATTTTACCTCCTGACATGACTACAATACCTGAGTTGTTGTGAAAATGAACGCGCACACTTTTTTGAATGGTCAATGTGCAATTAGTCCATACCAAACCATAACCATAAACCACATGCGGCAAATCATTTGTCCAGACATCGTTGCAATTAAAAGCAAACAGTGGCGGCGAATTGGGTGGGTAATAATGGAAGTGCGCACGCTGTCCCCATGCAACCAGTTTTACATCCTGCCTGTTGCCGTTTGTTTCAAACACGATTGAATCAGTTACAACGAAAGGTGTATTGGAACTGTTAGGATCGGGAATTGTCACTTCAGCAAAAACCCAGATGCTGTCATTAGCACCAATCTCAACATCAGTAAAGGATTGGCCGGGAGTGCCATTTACATTTAGGCGGTAATAAGATGCGCTCCCGTTTCCAAGATAGATTTTGGAAATATTAATCGGTCTGTTTTCGGTATTGTGAACGGTGAACACCTCGGTGGCGCTTCCCGCTGTCACGAATACCGTATCAAACATGACGGTATCATCTGAAAACGTAAGCCGCACATCAGAGTCTGTCAAAATCTTATCCTTTTTGCAGGATGAGATTGATAACGTCAATATAAAAGCTGCAAAAACAGTATAAAATACGCTTTTAGGCATGAATTGGACAAAGATAGATTTTAGAGCAGAACGGCTTATTTTATTAATTATTGTGAGTGTTTATCTGGTCCAAAAGATGCCTCTTTTTTGAAAAATTAAGGACTTTGATATGAAATGCCTTATTTTGTAATAATTTATGGGTTGAAAATTCAACCCTGAATTTCTCCTTTGCAGCCTTGAAAACTCCGATTACAACCTTGAATAACCCAATCTCACCCCTGTAAACGGGATTTTCAACCTTGAAAACTCCAACTTTAGCCCTGTAATCGGAATATTCTACCTTGAAAATTCGGACTACACCCCTGTAAAACGAATTTTCTATCTTGAAAACTCTAAGTTCAACCTTGATTTTCACATTTACTTAGCCCATGATTACAATGTTCTCAACCTTTAAACTCTTATTCTATCTTCGCGCCCTCAAAAAAAATTAAATGAAATATAAATCACTACTACTGGCGGCTTGCTTAAGCTTTGCCACATTGATTTCCTGCAATGGACAAAAAGGAAAAACAAATGTTACACTGAAATCACAGGCCGATTCAGTTGCTTACGGAATTGGCGTGAGCATTGGCCAGAACATGAAAAAAGACGGACTCGATTCGCTGAATCTTGACATCCTGATGGCTGCAATGCGCACTGCTATGAAAGGTGACAGCACCTCATTGAATGCACAGCAGGCTCAAGGAGTCATCCAGGCCTACTTAGGTGCCAAGCAAAAAGAGAAGGCAGATGCTGCCCTGGCGGTAGGCAAGAAATTTCTTGAAGAGAACAAAAAGAAGCCGGGTGTGATTGAACTGCCAAGTGGTCTGCAGTACCAGGTAATAAAAGACGGAACAGGTCCATCACCTACTTTGACTGATACTGTAACAGTTCATTATCACGGAACCTTACTCGACGGAACTGTATTCGATAGTTCTGTGGATAGAGGGCAGCCTGCAACATATAATGTGAATGGCTTTGTTCAGGGCTGGCAGGAAGCACTTCAGTTAATGAAGGTTGGAAGTAAATGGAAACTTTTTGTTCCTCCGGCTCTCGGCTATGGCGACCGTGCAAACGGAAAGGTTCCGGCCAATTCTGTTATGACTTTTGAAATGGAGCTAATAAGTATCAAAGGAAAATAAATTCATTAATTCATATTTCGAACGGGTTTACAATATCAAAATTGTAAACCCGTTTTGTTTTATAATGGGTTGTACATTCGTACTCAAATGATTTCTGCAACGGATATTCATAAGTCATTCGGGCCGCTTCACGTTCTGAAAGGGATAGACCTTGAAATTAAGAAGGGGGAGATTGTTTCATTTGTAGGAGCGTCCGGCGCAGGTAAAAGCACGTTACTTCATATTCTCGGTACGTTAGATGTGCCTGATAAAGGAACAGTCACCATCGACGGAGAGGATATTACTAAATACCGGCAGCGGAAACTCTCGTCGTTTCGTAATCAGCACATAGGTTTTGTGTTCCAACAACATCATTTGCTGCCGGAGTTTACAGCATTGGAGAATATTTGCATGCCTGCATTCATCAGTGGAGCATCAAAAAGCAAAGCAGAGAAAAGAGCAAATGAACTGCTTGACTTTCTGCAATTGACGGACCGTGCTTCGCATCGGCCCTCTGAATTATCGGGCGGAGAGCAACAGCGGGTTGCAGTTGCAAGAGCACTTGTTAATCAGCCCAAGGTTGTCTTTGCAGATGAGCCCTCGGGCAATCTTGATACAAACTCAGCTCAGTCTTTGCATAAGCTGTTTTTCGATTTGCGGGATACGTTTCAGCAAACATTTGTTATTGTAACACATAATGAATCGCTGGCGCAAATGGCCGACCGCAAGCTGACGATGAAAGACGGGAAAATTGTGTAGTCTATTCCGTTACCTCTACAACAAATTCTTTCTTTGCTGTAACAGTTCCTATTGGCTGCAACGCAGCCGATGTATTTTTTTCTTTCATCTGGCTGATGAAGCTGTCATTTCTATCAGGAGAAACAGATACTAATAATCCACCGCTTGTCTGAGGATCGCAGAGAGGAATGAAGGAAGGCCCGTTCACGCCTTTTACTTTTTTCTCGTAGCTATTCCAGTTCTTGTAAGTATTGTCAGGGAAAATAAATTGCTTGGTGTACTCTTCAATTCCTTCAATCAGGGGAATGGATTTGTAGTCGAGTAGGGCAGAGCAATCGCTTCCCTCCATCATTTCGATTAAGTGCCCTAATAGTCCGAAGCCGGTTATATCGGTCATCGAGGTTACATAGTCTAATCGGCCAAGTTCCTCACCGGCTTTATTTAGCTCGCACATAACATCGACAGCCCTTCTTACATCATTCTCATTTGCTTTACCACGCTTTTGAGCTGCTGCAATAATACCGGTGCCTATTGGTTTTGTCAGAAACAGAATGTCGCCGGCGTTGGCAGTATTATTCTTTTTCAGATTCCTTTTATTTACGATGCCATTCACTGACAATCCAAATAACGGTTCAGCAGAGTCAATGCTGTGTCCTCCTGCCAATGGAATATTAGCTTCATTACATACGGTGCGTGCCCCATCCAATACTTGCTTTGCAACAGAAGGGGAAATCTTATCAATCGGCCAGCCAAGAATAGCAATTGCAAGAATGGGTGTTCCGCCCATAGCATATACATCGCTTATTGCATTGGCAGCTGCGATGCGCCCGAAGTCGAATGCATCATCAACGATAGGAGTAAAAAAGTCAACGGTGCTTATCAGGCATTGTTCTTCGTTTAACTCATAAACGGCAGCATCATCGTTGCTTTCATTGCCCACCAGGAGGTTCTTGAAAGACCTGACAGCGGTTTCGCTGCGAAGAATTTCTTCAAGGACTGACGGAGCTATTTTGCATCCGCACCCTGAGCCTTTGCTGAACTGAGTAAGTTTAACTTCTGCTCTTGAATTATCGGAACTCATTTAGTGCCGGCTGATTCACTGTATGAAAAAGCAGAGTCAGCAATATTCCTTGCTGCGGCAATCAGTTTTTGAGTCTGCTGTTCCGGTGTTTCATTTTCGGATAAGGGTACTTGTATAACAGAGTCCTTTGCACGTGTATCAATACCATGCTGGTATGCCTTATCGTAGTAGTAAAGTATTTCCTCAACCCATTTTTCAAAGTTGCCCGATTGCAACGCATCAATGGCATCATGCATGCGCTGGCCTCCCAGCCGCTGCTCTATCTTTTTCGTGTTGTCAATCAAGTCCTGCAAAGGGAACTTGCCATATTCAGCAACTATCCTCCTTACGCGTACGGAATTATCCACCTCCATTTCTATAACCGGGGCATTGCGCATCTTCTCATAAAGTTTCTTCTGCAGTACAATGGAGCCGATACTCTGACTTTCGTTTTCAATCCATACAGGTTTACTATCGTCAAGCTTTTCCCATTCCTCTGCAACAAGGTTTTCAAAATGCTCGTTGCGGGGTTGAGGCTTCATACCTAATCCGCCAAATGCAGAACCGCGATGATGTGCAAATGTTTCGAGACAGAGAGTCTGCTCGCCTGCTTTACGAAGATGAGTAAGCATCTCCGTTTTGCCGCAACCGGTCTTCCCGCCAAGGATTATTATTTTCCTCTCTTTATTCAGTATTTCAATAGCGCGGTTGCGATAGGCTTTGTACCCGTTTTCGAGCACCATTACGTTGTATCCGCCCATATTCAGCACCCACGACATAATGCGGCTGCGCAATCCTCCCCGCCAGCAATACATATACACTGTTGCCGGTGACTGGCTTTTTGCACTCTGCATTTTAGAAAGCAGGGTCTGCGTCTTTTTTATAAACTCTCCGAAGTGACCTCCTGCTAAATCGAAGCCCTTAATAACGGCAGCTTCCTTTCCGCGCTGCTTGTATGTAATTCCTACTTCCTGCCTTTGCTCATCATCCAGCAAAGGAAAACTTACAGCCCCCGGAATATGCGCCTGGGTATATTCCGACGGACTCCTTGCATCAAGCAATAACGCCTTTTCTTCCCTGAATTTTCTTATAAACTCCTCTACGGGCAGCTTCTTTACCATGAGAGGGCAAATGTATAATTAGTTGTGATTTACAGCTATTCTACTATCAGCTTTTGCTGGTAAATCATGTCATTTGCTTCGACTCTCACTAAATATAAGCCGCTTGACAGTGGACAGTTGACAGTTGACAATTGCGAGTGAAGTGTTTCTTCCAGAACTATTCTTCCTGTCATATCATATATATTCAATTCCGTAATAGTGGACTGAGCCGAAGAGCTACATTCTACATTCAATGTGCCGTGGACAGGATTTGGATACAACCTAAATAAATTTGATTCATTATGTTCGTCCAGACCAACCGTGGAATACATCGTATGCCAGCCTAGATGTGAATACTCGGGTGCTGCAAAGCCGTACCACTGATTTTGAGCAGCACCACTCCACATAATTTCTCCTGCCGTTACCATACTATCTCTTATCAAAGTATGATCAAGGGTGGTGGAGGGAGGCCATACTCCCCAATATGTTCCCGGGTCAAATCCTATCTGACCTATTATATCTATGTATTCACCGTTACATTTTATGGCAAGAGCATCGTCTCCGTTAAAATTGCACACAGATGAAAACTGATCCGTCACATTTAAGATACCGGTATCCGTAGCGAGGGAATTGGCAAGCACCCAAACATCGCCCGATGCGAGGAAGCCGGTTAACACCTGCGTTTGCGACGGCACGCTCGCTCCGTTTGGATACAGTTCAATAGAGCAGCCGCTAAGATCCATCACAACAGGATACGGATTAAATATTTCAAGTGCTTTATTACTGCCGGTAGAGCCTTCAATGTATTCTGAAAAGAAAGGACCTGTGGCACGACTCTGAGCCGTCAGCAAATTAGAGGATAGGACAAGCAGTACTAGAAGAGTAAATTTTATTTTCATTCAGCTAAGTTAGGTTAAACTTACTCCACCACCACCTTCTCCTGCCACACCTTATCTCCTGCTTCCACTCTCACTAAATAAATGCCGGTTGACAGCGGACAGTTGACAGTTGACAATGGTGAGTGAAGTTCTTCTTCGAGAACTATTCTTCCCGTCATATCATACATTTTCAATTCTGCGTTTTGCATTGGGCATTCTACATTCAAAAAGTTATGGGCAGGGTTGGGATAAACAGACAGTTTAGTTACGTCAGTCTCTTCTATGCCTGTAGTAGTTGTCAAAGAAATATGGTCCACATAGGCTTCGGAAGAAGTTGACTGGGCATATAGCTGGAAATAGATGTTGAAGCTTGCCGGAGTACCCGGAGCATCATAGATGACCGGAGCTGAGAATTGCGTCCACGAACTTTGAGTAGAACCAAAGGCAGCATCGCCCCATCCTATTTCATTAAAAGAACCATCAAGCACTTGTATTGTTGCCGTCATTAGATCTCCTGATGTAATGGTCCCTTTCCACCATCCCGAAAGTACATCAGGCCTTACGTTGCCATAATATATGTAAGATAAATATCCACCACCTGCGCCTGCATCGGTAAGAAGATGCACAGAATAGGTACCTGCATATGGCGCTCCCTGCACGACGTTTGTAACGGCGGACATGCCATTACTTGTTGTCCAGCCAACAGGATTAAGATAACCGCTGCTCAATGCCCAAGTTTCAAAATCGGCATTGGCAATTTGTGCATGACAAATATTTGCGGTAAGAATTGCAAAAAAGAATAGTAATAGTTTGTTCATAGTATCAATTTTTGAGAAGTATTTGTTCTGCCAAATATAAGAAACTACTCTATAACCACCTTCTGCTCCCACACCTTATCTGCCGCTTCCACTCTCACTAAATAAATGCCGGTTGACAGCGGACAGTTGACAGTTGATAATGGAGAGCGAAGTTGTTGCTCCAGAACTATTCTTCCCGTCATATCATACATTTTCAATTCTGCATCGTGTATTGTACATTCTACATTCAATATGTTGTGGGTGGGATTGGGATAGATTAATAAGTGATTTTCTTCCTTTGATATTTCTTTGACAGATACGGGAGCTTCAGGAGCGCAAGAGGTATCAATGTCCATCGGCGAAGACAATATTGGAGAATAAAAAACGACGGATCGGTTGCCGTCATCAAAGTAGTCATTAATCATTGAATCTACGTGTTGGGTACTTGTAGAATTCCAATAATTACTGTCTGCATCAATGTTCGGGCCGCCAAAAACACATTGATTATCTATAACATATTGCGTATAGGTTGATAAAAAATTATTATTGGAAATATGCGCAAACTGAAGACTAAAATCTACAAGTCCGATTAGCAAGTGAATATTTGATTGTCCATAGTTATTTTCAAATGTGTTATGCTGAACTTTAAAGGTAGAAGCATCGGTAGGCGGATTATTACTGGCGTGTAAAAACATTGTACCATTCACGGGTGAAACATTATTGACGAAATAATTATCCGCAATTAAATTATCAAAACAACAGTTGTCGTATATTTCTATCACAGCCCCTTGGTCTGTGGACACATTGTGATCAAAAACATTATTCCGAATAGTGTCATTTTCACCTATAATATTTATTGCACTAGACGAAAAATCAACCAGATTATTTAAAAACAAGTTGCATTCTATGGTGCTATTACCCCCGCTTCTCAGCGAAATGGTGGCGGTGTTAGTAGAATGATTATTCAAAAAGCTATTTTCCGAAATCAATTTATCCTTTGTAGTACTACCAGCTTGCTCGCAAATGGCTCCAAAACTCTCATTAGAGTTAAAAACATTTTTTCTAATAACAAGGGGATAACTACAACTTGGCAAAGGAAAATCAAAAATGAAAATTCCTCCTGTAACATTATACTCGATAGAATCATATTCTAATACATACGGGCAATACGGAGCATTGAGCGAAAGAAGCCAAATTCCAAAGTGTGAACAATTTCTTATTGAGCAAGAATCAATTTTCGCAAAGCCATTAACATAAATTCCGTCATAGGAACTGTAATTCAACCTGCAATTAGAAATGCAGACAGAAGAATTTGCAATTGAAATCATACCAAAGTTATTAACTCCCCCATAAGACACATCGCAGTATTTCATTATGCATCCCGATTGATAATTTCCTGCTGCATCAAACTGAGCATCCACCGCAGTATCTGAGAACTGAATTTTCGTCCAGCTACCCCGTCCAGGTGACAAGCTGTTTGAAGTAAATACAATTCTATTTGCAGCTGTACCAACTGCGTGAAGCTCTCCATCAATTTGAATGGCTTTCAGGCTGTCAAATTTTATAACTACACCCGGGTCAATAGTTAATGTATAGGAATGACCTACTAATATGTTTCCAACTACGATATAAGGCGAACCCGCCATTGTCCAGTTAGTATTTGCATTAATAAATCCACTTACGTTGGTTTGCGCATTTGCGAAAACAGAACCAAGAAGAAAAAGAAAAGTGTATAGCTTTTTCATAAGATTTGAGTTTTGTAAAGTTAGATTAATATAAGTCTTATGCTAAAAAATAGATAAAAGAACCATAAAGGTTAACAGGGGACCTACACTCTCTCAGCAGTAAGTGCCACTCCCTGCCGGAAAAGTTGCATAAACAAAAAACTCCCCGCCTTTGCAGCGGGGAGTTCATTGTCAATTGTTAACTTTCAATTAGATAATCACCATTATCTGAGCCTCGCACCACGGCCCGGCCAGCTCAGGATATTTCGAATTGACCCAGCGGAAAGCAATGATAAGATATTTGCCTTTATTCGCTGTGCCGCTTTTGAAAACAAACTTGGCTTTGCTGACGAAGCGCAGGCGAAACCCTTCCCCTTCCAGGTCTACTGTGGCAGGGTCAGCCGGCTGAGTGTTTGTAATTTTAAAACTGTATTCTACACCGTCGGCCTTGGGCAACAGGCTGGGGCGCTTTGTATCTTTCTCGAAGCGGCACTCTATGCCAAACTCGCCTGAACCGATACGCTTAATGCCTGCTATCACCAACTCAGTGATGTCCACAGTCTGCTTGGTTGGCTGCTTCTTCACCAGCACAAAGTTGAAGACCGTTGCATCCTGCTGCGTGGCGGCGGCGCTCGATGCAATGCGGTTCACGATGCCGCGCGCGCCCTTAGTCCAGTTGAGTCGCAGTGTGCGCAGTTCCCGCATCACGGACAGTGTGCGCAGGTCTGCGTTGCTGTACTTTGCCCACAAATCCTGGGCTGCCGTGTTGGAGTTGTCCCAGTCTGTTTGCTCAGCGCTTGTAAGACCAAGCCGCTCCCACTGTTTATGACCGGGATTCAGCGGGTCATCGCTTTTCAAAAATGTGTTTGTATTTTTCAGATACGTTACAAATTCTGCTACTGTTAAAGGTATTCTATTCATTTTAGTTAAGATTTAAAAAAGTGAAACATTTATTTTATTTCGTTCTTCTGAAACGGCAATCGTATTTTAACTCATCGGTTTTTGCGCAGAAACAAAGATTAGTGCAGTTGTAACCTTGGTTAATCCCGGATACACCTTAGTTCATCGCGGATGAACCGTAGTTACTCCCGGCTGCACCTTGGTTCATCGTGGATGCACCTTGGTTACTCCCGGATGCACGTTGGTTAATCGTGGATGAACCTTAGTCTATCGTGAATGAACCTTGGTGGTAACTATATACCAGTTACAGCAGAGATAGGCTGAATTTTAGCCCGTGATTTTTTAGTGATTGGAAACGCTTGCTGAATCCTGCGCTGCTGGTTGCCAATTACGCGCTGCTTCGGCAGCGACTTCAGCGGCGGCAATAGAGTCTTGTTTGGCTGCTTCAATGGATTCTCTTAGAGCTTTTAATTCCTCGTCTGTATATGGCAGTTCAACTTTAAAAAAGTTTTTAAAGATTCCGACAAACATGGCATGGTCTATATTTTCATCCTTATAAAATGAAAAGATTCCGAAGTAAGCGGTACGCGCTTGCCCACTAATTCGCCGCCCCGTTTGTAATTGAGCATAGCTTTTAAAATCTGTTAAGGTAGGATTGGTAGCCGCCAATATTGCTATTACCACCAATAGCCCGATGAGTAGTTTCTTTTTCATTCAGCGAACATAATGAAAATAAAAAAAGCCGCTTTTTAGGCGGCTTTCGTTTTATTTATTTTAGAATTACTATTGACTCTTTTTGTCCTTTTCTTCAACTGAATCCTTCTCTCCATTCATTTCCGCCTGTCTTTTTGCCGCCCTTCGCTTCATTTCTTTTATCTGGTCATCTACGATTTTGAAGTCTCTTGGACATTTTACGTTAAGCTGTTCGCAGATTTTGGCAACGTAAGTAGGAAAATACGTTTGTCGAATTTGAATTGGGACTATGTTTTCTTTGTGTTTGTATACTACTACATAATCTTCGGGGTAGTCTGCGATTTTCTTCGCTCCCGATTTGTTTATGTATTCAAAAAACTGTTCAGTGTTGAAGTTTGGCAGGGTCATTCTTACAGAGCGATTTGAAAAATTAGTTCTTCAGTTTTAGTATTGGCAGGCATCTGGTCTTTTTCTTCTTTCTCCTTTCGCTCTACCTCTAACTTAATTTGCAGTAACTTTAATAATTCATCTCTGACTTCTGAATGGGATGTGCCCTGAGCAACAACTCCATCGATTTCGTTAAGCCATCCGACAAACTGATTCTCATTTTCCTGAACCAAGTCGTAAGTCAATTTAATAGATTTCATATGCTTGGGATTAAAGGTTTTGTAAATATATCATGTTGTAAATGTAATAAATTCCACACTACAAATGAACTTATTAACACAACAATAACAATATCCAATAAGCAAAAAGCCTGCCCTACTTTTTGGAGGCTTTCTTCCTCTTTTTGGGCTTTGGGTTGCCGCTGACCATTGCTTTAGTCATAGCGAAAAAACCTTGCTGGGTTTGCTGTGGCGATTTCTTCTTGGCCATTGAGCAAATTTACACAAAGTCTTTCATGCTTACTCCTAAAGCCTCCGCAATTCGTTTGTAGGTCAGGATTCGCCCGTCATGTTTGCCGCGCTCTACGTTACCGCAGGCCGCTTCGCTTAACCCTGTGAGTTTTGCCAACTCTTCTAAGGTTATGCGCTTTCTCATTCGGGCAATCTTGAACTCCGTACCTACGAATTTTAAAAACTCCTCGTTTGTCATTTCTCTTTTATTAAGTCGTTATATTTTAATCTGCCTTCACAGTTTACTAAAGCGTTATTGAAGCGTTCATCTTGCGCTATGTCCTTAGTGTTGTAGCGGTGCGCCGCTTCGTCACAATAGCGTTGTAAATGCTTTGGTGATACGCTGTGATGAATGCCGTTGATTTGCCTTTTAAGCAATGACCAAAAGCCTTCTATTGTATTGGTGTGTGCCGCGCCTCTTACATATTCGCCTTGACTATGGTTTACAGTTACATGAGTGTAGGACTTGCGCACTTGCTTATAACCTACGTTCTCGTCTGATACCATAATAGCACCTTCTTTGACGTTCTCTTTAATTGCTGTTACTAAACTGTTAGCCGTTGTATCGGGTACGATTTGGGCAATGACTTTGCCTTCACGGGCAACCGCACCGAAAACCATAGTCTTATTATCATTCTTACTCAAGAGCTTTCTTTTGCTTACGTGCTTGTTTGAGATTTTGCCACCTACATACGTTTCGTCAACCTCTACGATGCCGTTCAATAGTTCGGGTGCTTTGTCCGCTAACATTTCTCTTATTCTGTGATTGAGAAACCACGCTGTCTTTTGCGTCACACCTAACCACTTTGAAAGCTGTAAACTACTGATGCCCTTAGAATGGTTATTGAGTATATACATAGCTAGAAACCATTTCGTCAAAGGGATTTTAGTGTTCTCTAATACCGTTCCGCAAGTGACGCTGAATTGATTCCTGCACTCTTTTTCGTTGCACTGGAAACGCTTACCGCCTTTTAGACGGGTTACGTTTGTAGATGCACAGAAAGGACAGGCAGCCTGCGAGCCCCATCTTTGAGTTTCTAAAAACTCTCTGCACTTTTCGTCAGTGTCGAAGTGCTTTTGAAATTGTAGGATAGATGCGAATGCTTTCATTACTTTTAATTTGATGGGTCAAAGATAAAACTAATATTTGAATTGTCATAGCTAAAGGTATAAAATATTTATTAACAATTTGAAAATGGATTGTATGTAATGTGTACTTTTACAGCGTAAATAAGGTTTTGTCATAGCTAAAGGTATTAAATGACGTTAAAACAAGTAAAAAAGGTGTTTCCAAAAGAGGCTGATTGCATAAAGCATCTTGAGGCTGTTCTTTGGAACAATCAGCCGCGCTGCCCATATTGTCAGCATAAGAATGCTTCGCCTATGCCGTCAGAACACCGCTATCATTGTAATAATTGTCACACCTCATTTAGCGTGACTGTTGGTACGCCGTTTCACAGAACGCGGCTTGACCTGCGACTTTGGTTTTTAGCAATACATTACTATTTGCAATCAACTGAAATTAGTTTGCGACAAATGGCGGATAAAGTTGGAGTCACTAAAGACACCGCCACCTTAATACGTAAAAGACTTTCGATTGCACCTAAAGAACTACTTGAACGAATTATCAATTTTAAATAAATACAAATGGCTAAGACTTTAAAAGCTACGCATCAAGGCAATTTAAAAATTGCTAACGTTGAAATTCCTGCCTTTGTTTTAGAGGACGGGAGAAGGTTAATTTCACAAAACGGACTTCAAAGAGCATTAGGAATGTCTCTTGGAGGCGGCACGCAGGGAGAAAGGAGAGTTTCTGCGTTAATTGCAAAAATTAGCAACCAAGGCTTGAATTTAGAGGATTTAGCCATGCAACTTAATAACCCAATAATTTTCTATCCTGAATTTAATGGGCGAAGCGTATACGGCTTTGAAGCAACCATTTTAGCTGACCTATGTGAAAGTATTTTAGAAGCAAGGGACAAACAGATGCTTTTACCATCGCAACAACGATACGCTAAAGCCTCTGAAATAATGATGCGCTCTTTGGCTAAGGTTGGCATTATCGCACTCGTTGACGAAGCAACCGGATATGAGAAAGATAGAGAGCGCGGCGCATTACAAAAACTCTTAGAACGAATTCTTGAAAAGGAACACGGCAAATGGATTAAAACCTTTCCTGATGAATTTTTTGAAACTATTTATAAAATGCGTGGATGGGATTGGAAGCAAGCGACTAAGGGACAAAAACCTGGAGTTATTGGAACTTATATAAATGACTTTGTTTGGTCAAGATTAGCGCCATCGGTATTGAAAGAGCTAAACGAGAGAAATCCAGTAACAGAAAAAGGGTATAGAAAATATAAGCATCCGCAATTCTTAAACGTTGACCATGGCCACCCTTTATTAAAGGAACATCTTGCATCGGTGATTGCTTTAGGTAAAGCATCGGGACATAATTGGAAAAACTTTCAGCGGCTTATTAATAGAGCGTTCCCTAAGTATGGTGATACGATTGAAATACCTTTTGAAGAAGTACAGGAAATCGAATAATTTTAGACGGAAAATGTCAATCGTAGGTCAAAATATGTCAACTGGTCGAAATTTTAAAAAATATTTTCGGTAACTACATAAATTTGTCCGATGAAGAAAATTGAGTGTGGCCGAAGGCGTTCTCATTAGACGCAAAAAGCAGGGTTGCCGCCCTGCCCTTAGGTGAGATTTGAAATATCTCAACGCATTCTCTAAGTGCCTCCGTAGGGGAAAACCTGCGGAGGTTTTTTTTATTTCTGCAAAGGTACGGAATCAGTTTATCTTAGCTAAATATAGCTCTATCCGCTTCTCGTCCGTCAGCCACTTTACATCTTCAATCTTGTTATCGGTAGGATTATACCATACCTCAAAGTATTGCCCATTGACCCCGTATAGGTTTATACGCTGATTGTAATAGGTGCGTGAATCTATGAACGTGCCGTGCGTCCAAATATAGTTTGCGCGTTGGTCTATTGTCAGGTCGTCAAAGTCATTCATCGGGGAAACGAATTTGATTAGCCTTCTTTAAAACTATTTCGGCGTGACCATTGTACTTCTTAACCATTCCTGTAACACACAATCTTTTCCCCTTATAGAAGTTCGCCTTTTCAAAGTTCATACTATCTCCTTTGAATATGACGCAACTAAATTCACTGATAGGATAAGGCTTGTCGAAGTTTAGGAATGTTGTGCCTGACTTACTCGTATATGCCCCTACAACCTTACCGCAAACAGTAGTCAATTCTCCTACGTGGTTTATGGCGCTATCTGAGGGCAACTGAGCAACCGCATTAAGCGACAACAAAATAAAAGTTACAAACGCTATTGCTTTCATCTTGCTAAGGTAGTAACTTACCTACACCAAAAAAGATTGTATGGCCACCATTAAAGGAACGTATTTTTATAAAGGCACACGAATGTACTCCTATAAAATAGAGGCTCACGATACCGACGGCAAAGACTTAGGATATTATATTTCCGTCACCAACCCCGATGGAAAGACGGCACTCGTAAATTGGAACTTCAGAGCAAACGGTATAGAGGAAAGTATTCGCGCCTACATTGAAATGATGGCCGAAAGAGAAAAAACGAAAAAATGAGTTTTAAGGGGTTGCTGTAACACGTATATAGTTACCACCTTGGTTAATCCCCGATGAACTTTGGTTTCATCAGCCTGCACATTTGTCATTGGCGCCTTGACATCTGTGCGAGCTGCGCAAACTCTGCCTGAGGAATGAATAACTGATTGCTTTCTCAAAGAACGTGAGCGCATAAATACATAACTGGAAAGAAGCAGAGGTATGCATTTTGGGGTGCATGCCTTGTAAGCGATTGAATATGAAAAAGAAAAAAGTGACTCTGCCTTATGCCGCTTCGTGCAGATGATGCCTGACGGCATTAAAAAAATCTGAGCCTTTCATTATCTGCGAAGCGCTGAAAAATCCGGCTGCAATCAGCATGGCGGTGATTTCTTCTTTTTTGCTGCAGCGTAGCTTTTTATGGATGATGCCTTCGCATTTGCGTACGGTGCAATAAGGCAGAGGAATGTCATTGGCAATTTCGTTCGTCGACATAAACGGAATGCGGAAAACCACATCCTGCTGTTGCGGGCTCAGCGAATTGATAAGGCGCAGTGCGCTATGCTCTGATGTTTCCCAGTCGTCGCAGCTGCGGCCAAAGGGCCGTGCAAGCTCCGTCTGCATTTCGATGCGCTGCTTCCTGTCAGAATCGGGAGGCATCATTATACAGATACGCACTTCGTAACCGTTCTGTATACAATAGCGAAGCATGCGCTCTATACAGGCCATCATATGCTGATTTACGGATTTCTGCATCTGCACCTGCAGATGCTTCAAAGGGCAACAGACCTTGCCCCAAAGCTCAATGAAGAAGGATTGCATTTGTGAAGTAGGTTTATTGGGTTTAGTGCTGTAAACTTAATAATTAAAAAGATTTTGTAGGTTTGGAAAGTTTTGACAAGTGATGCAAATTCGATGAAACGATTTTTAATAATACTGAATGCATTTTTATTACTCACAGTTATTTCCTGCAAAAAGGAAAAGCCAAAAGATGTAAATCCTTCTGTTGCAAGCCAAGATAATACAGGAAATTGTTTTTCTATGTCAGGAATTACAATAACGAATAATGTAGGTGATATTATTGCACCATATATCGACAGTTCAGACTGGAATTTTAATGATATGTGGAGTTGTGAAAAATTTTATTTCACCGATACAAATTTTAACACCGTGTGTGTGTTCAATGATACAAATTTATATGCTCCGGTTGGTTATCCTAATCCGTGCATAAGCTTTTTTCAATTGAGAGGAATGGGCATTTATACGATACCCGAAGATACCAATGTAAGCAATCATGACAGGAGTATTGGAGTAGAAATTGCGGTTTTAAATCAAAGGAAAGAACGTATTGCACATTATCTTACAAATAAATATGACGCACATGGAATGTACATTCCGTTATTCTTATTAGATTCATTAGCAAGTGATACTCTTTTCAGAGTTTATTACAAACTGACTGACCAGAACAACTGCGTAAAAATGGGGCACGGAGATATTATAAGGCAGTGACACTTACTTCGATCGCGCTCGTTCAACGTAGCGTCCCGCTACGCTGATAAAGTAAAAATGATTTTGTAGGTTTGGAGAATGAAAGTCATTCAAACTAATACCGCAATCTATATGAGATATCTGTTTTTATTTTTAATGCTGCTCGGTTTTTCGTCGTGCAAAAGATATAAAGTGAGTTCGCCGAGCATGTCCGATACCTATAAGGTAGGAGATATTGTAATGGCATCTTCAAGCGACAATATCGAGCGCAATAATGTTGTCTTTTTTAAGCATACTGTGAAAGACAAAGAAGAAACGTGGATGTATCGCGTGATTGGTCTTCCGGGTGATAAAGTCGAGGTTCGGATGGGAAAAGTGTTTGTGAATGGTAAAGAATTTGATAGCCCCACAACAATAAGGCAGACATATCTTGTCCACACTACAGCGGAGCTGAACAAAAAATCAATTGAGGGGTTGGAGCATGGCGTGTTAAAAGAAAATGAATACATATTTAACATTACCAAAGCGCAAAGGGATGAACTTGCAAAGAACTCCGCGGTCAAAGGGATAGAAGATGATTTTACTCCGCAGGGTGTTTGGGAAGATTATATTTTCATGGCTGATACTATTAATAATTGGAACATAGATAATTTTGGCCCTGTGGAAGTCCCAACACAACCTGAGCCGAGCTACTTCCTTATGGGAGATAACAGGCATAACGCAATGGATTCAAGATTTATTGGTTTTGTAAAGAAGAGTTCCATTGTTGCAGTAGCAAAATAAGTAGGCCGGGATTTCATTCGGCGTCGCGTCCCGCTACCCTGATAAAGTAAAATGATTTTGTAGGTTTGGGGAGAAATAAAATACAATGAAAAAGCTCAGCATACTTATTTTTCTTGCTCTTGCTTTGAGCGCAGAGGCGCAGGATCCTCACTTCTCACAGTTTCATAACAATGCCATGTATCTGAATCCTGCATTTGCAGGAAGCAGGATGGTGCCTGAGATTGCCGTCAGCTATCGCAATCAGTGGCCGGACTTAACGGGTACGTTTGTAACAACGATTGCTTCTTACAACCAGTTTATAAATAAGATAAACAGCGGAGTGGGAGCGTATGCTCTCTTTGACCAGGCAGGAGAGGGAACATTCAATTCTTCATCCTTTAATCTTGTGTATGCATACCATAAAGAGATAAAGAGCGTTGCAATACAAGTGGCGGCAACAGGCGGCTACAGGGAGAGGCACCTGGATTGGGATAAGCTGACATTCGGAGATATGATTGACCCCCGCTATGGGTTTGTTTATTCCACGCCCCAGGCACCTCCGAAATCAAAGGTGAGTTATTTTGATTTCGGCACGGGTGTGTTATGCTACACAAAGAATCTGTATGCGGGTTTTTCCGTTGAGCACTTAACAGAACCTGAAGAGTCGTTTATCAGGCCTGCACCGGGAAGCAGGTTGCCTCGCCGGTATTCTGTCAATGTCGGATATGCCATTGCTGCCGGAGATGCAGGTAAGTGGATAATTAATCCCGATGTGATATATCTAAGTCAGCGTGACTTTAGTGAGTGGGTTTATGGCTTGACAGCGAAATATGATTGGCTGCGTGCAGGTGTATCGATACGACACAATGATGCTATCATTTTGTCGGCGGGCATCGATACGGGGAATTTGTTGTTATCATATAGCTATGATATTACTACATCTCTCTTACGGACTTATTCAGGTGGCTCACACGAATTTGGTGCGGCATACCGGTTTATTAATAAATCAAAGGCATCTTCTAAAATGCAGTTGAGTGCAGTGGCATTCTGATTTAAGTAAAATGAATTTTGTAGATTTGAAGTAAAATAAATCAAAATGAAAATAAGAAAATTAATTCTGCCACTGCTGCTTCTCTCTGTAATATTGATAGCATGGCAAAAGCCAGATGAATGGATTAAAGCAGGCAGCGAACCAAAGAAATATGAAATGGGACCTGCAAAAGGCACAGGCCCAAATAAAAAGAATGTGTATTCAATCAAATCTGTTGATAGCACTATCGGTAAGGAAGGATTTGGTACGTACATGAAATGGCGTGTGCCCGGTGAGTATCTCAAAAAAAGAGTCCGTGTAACTGCTTATATGAGAAGCGCAGATATAAAGAACTGGGCGGGTTTGTGGTTTCGCATTGATGGAAATGGAAAAGACGCGGAGGGAAACTCGAAGACATTGGGTTTTGATAATATGCAGGACAGGCCTGTTAAAGGAAACACCGACTGGAAAAAATATGATGTAGTGCTTGACGTTCCTGAGGATACACGAGGCATTGCTTACGGAGTATTGCTTTCAGGAACAGGGCAGGTATGGTTTGAAGAACTAACGTTAGAGGTCGTAGATAAGTCTGTAAAGACAACGAATATGATGACAGACGACGATGAGTAATAAATGTCTTCGTTCAGTGTAATGCCTATAAAGTAAAATGAAACCGTTATTTTATCTATTACTATTTGCAACGTTAAGCACTGCAGCCCATGCACAAACTATAAAGTTTCTTTCACTGGCGCATACTGATTACAGCGCTGCGAATACGATAATGCGCGACTGGACGGAAGCATGCTCTGTCACATTTGATAACGGTGCGAAAACTGTAACTGTGAAAAGCTCTGACGCTCCCCCTGCACCGATGCCCATGGTTGCATTTAAGAAAAGCCCTGCAGTAGGTACAGCCAAGCCCACGCTGGATTGGGCTGTGAAAGATAAAAATATAAAAAGCTACACCTTAATCACAAACAGCAGGACAGATGTTTACTTGCTGGAAAAATATAAAGACGGGCACTACAGAAAATATACGAAGCTGACTGTGGTCAAGTAAAGAAAGGAGAAGACCTCCGAATGCAAAACAATTTTAGGCGAAGTTCTGCACGCTACCAGGTTCGGAGGCCTTCAACTCTCTAAAGAAACGAGAGGTGGGAGAGGGGACATATCTCTCATAACTATTTGACGGTATGTGCCTCATGAGGGTTTAAAAGTTTCACTTCCTTTTTCTTTTCAATCATATTTTGGTGAAATGATAAAAAAGCTTGGTGAACGGCGGAATTTGCGTGACAAAGAATTACTGAAGAATTTGTATATTAAAATACGTGGCATTTTTTTGTAGGTTTGGGGAGATTTAAATAAAAAAGTTATGACAGAATTCGATGAGCGCCTGGAAGGCGAAATGAAAAGCCACGAAAAAGAGATGCTGAGAAAAGTATTGGCCTCCAAATATGGCAACAAAGAACTTTCAGAGCGTATTCAGTATATCAAAACCACCTTTCCAAGAACAAGCTGGACGGCTGAGGAAATGTATGACAGTCTTGCTGATCATGGATTGGAAGGTAAGTCAACGATAGAAGATGTAAGGAAGGCTCTCGGCTAATAAGCGAGGTGAAAAAGTTTTTCGTCACACTTCTTCTTGTCGTAGCCGTTAATGCAATTGGGCACCCCGGCTCGGGCATTGTTGTGGACAAAGATGGCAATGTGTACTTCACCGACACGGGCGCAGGAGTGTGGAAGTATGACATAGGACAAGGCAAGTTGATTAATATGCAAGCCTCAAAGTTTCACTGGATGGCCATGGATGCAATGGGATACTTTGCAGATTCACAACGCAGCTTCGGGCAATATTTTGAAAGAGTGACAGAAGAAGACAGCAAACCAACGCTTATTTCCTGTTCTGATTTCCCGTTGACACTTGCACGGGATGGTAATATCTACTACGTAGATACAAGACATAGTAGACATAAAATAATGCGCCGAACCCCGGAAGGAGTAGAATCTGTATTGGTAAGCGACTCGAAATTTGAATTCATCAACGGCATTACCATGGGTCCGGAAGGCTCGTTATATGTAACTGAGGAGAACGCTCAGCATTTTACTGACATCTGTAAGATTGATATGAATGGCAAGGTGTCGGTTATAGCAACCTATAGAGGAAAGGGTGGTAAGAATCTGCCGTTGGACACACGCCCTTCTTATTGCCGCGGCCTGGCCGTTGATGAGGCGGGAACGTTGTATATAGCAGCAACAGGGAACAGAAGCGTTATTAAAATTACCGCGAAGGGTGAAGAATCTGTCATAATTCAGGAAGAAAGTCCATGGACTCCGACAGGAGTTACCTTGTTTAAAGGTGAAGTGTACATGCTGGAGTGGCACGATGTGCCTGCTGACAAACTTGAAGTGCGAACGGCATGGCTGCCGCGGGTGCGCAAGGTTGGGCGGAACGGAGATGTGACAACTCTTGTCACAATCGATAAAAGATAAAAAGAACTATCTCACACATCCGTTATAAAACGGAGTGAATGGATGTATCTCCACCTTAAATAATTTGTTTTTAATTGCTGGGTCGTCTTCCAGAAGTGACTTTGCTTCGTCTTCGCTTTTAGCGCGAACAAGCAGCATCATGTTGTTGCTGTAACGACCACCGATATCGATTTTGTTTTTTTGGCGAAGCTCGCTGAGATGAGTGGAGTGTTCCGTAAAATATTTCTGTTCGTTGGCCGGCTTTGATTTGTTCCAACCGGAGCCGGGAGTGTAGATAGCGATATAGTAGGCGGTAGTTGCAGCAGGGTTTGAATGTTCCTGCGCAGATGAAGATGTTGCAGCGGTTATTATTGCAAATAGAAACAGGATGGTTCTCATATCTGGCTCATTTTAATTTGATAAACATACTCTGAACTATGATGCAGATTCCCAGGAGCCGGGCAGAAATATCAACCAATAAAATGGAATAATGATATTCGCTAACTTGCCAATCCTTTTTTACAGCAGGTATTATGCAAGCTACTATTGAAGAATTAAGAAAAGTTATTGCTCTCAGCGACTTGCCTGAAGCGCATTTACAATGGTTTCTTGACAACTCTGAGTATTTCGAATATAATGACGGTGAATTGCTGATCAAGTACGGAGAGCCGGCAGACTACATGTGGATATCAATTGAAGGAAAGGTCAACTTCTACATGAATGTCAATGGCAGGCAGGTGTATTATTTCACTTTCGAGAATAGTAGCACAACGGGGGGAATAGGAGGATTGTTGCCCTATTCAAGAATGAAGACCAGCCCGGGTTGGGCTTATGCAAGCGGAAAGATAAGAGGGCTTCGTCTTCATAAAGACCGTTTCCATGATTTGGAGCAGCTAAACCCGGATTTCATACAGCGGCTTATTGGTTATATGACTGAGCGGGCTCGTGCTTTTGCGACGACTCAGCTTCAGCATGAAAAGGTGAATGCATTAGGCGCATTGGCGGCAGGCATTGCGCATGAGTTAAATAATCCGGCGGCTGCCATCAACAGGATTTCAAGTGAGTTGACGAAACGACTAAACCGTAATTATCAGCTTACGCAGAAGCTTCTTGAAAAAAACATCACATCCCTGCATATTCAATTTATCAGGATGATAGTAGAGAAGAAAGCAGGGAAGCCAACGGAAAAGTTAAGTACAATGCAGAAGATGGAGCGGGAAGATGAACTAACGGATTGGCTTGATAAGAATGGCATAACAGACAGAGAGTTTTCAGAAACGCTTTCCGAATATGGTTTTACTACTGAAGAACTGCAGAGCATTCTTGATGATGCGGGTTCAGAAGCCTTTCCTTCTGTCCTGGCATGGTTGGAAAATCTGATAATATCACAGCGGATTGCGACGGATCTTGACGATGCATCGTGCCGTATTTCGAATCTGGTGGGTGCGATTAAGAGTCATGTGCATATGGACAGGACGCAGGAACTGCAACAAACAGATATTCATAAAGACATTGAGAATACATTGACTCTTCTTGGATTTAAGCTTCGTGATAAGAGCATCCATGTGCAGAAGGAGTTCTGCAGTGATATGACTACTGTTCCTGCCTTCGTTGGTGAACTGAACCAGGTGTGGACTAATCTTATTGACAATGCTATTTATGCAATGCCAAAGAATGGTCAGCTTAAAATCAAGACTGCATGCAACGCAAAGGACATTAAGGTTCATGTGATTGATAATGGAGGGGGAATTCCGAAGGATATTATGTCGAGGATATTTGATCCATTCTTTACGACTAAGAAAGTGGGAGAAGGTTCCGGCATTGGTCTTGACCTTGTAAGCAGAATTGTTAAACGACATAACGGAGAGATAAAGGTATATTCAGAACCGGGAAGAACGGAGTTTGAAATCTGTATTCCTCGAGAACAAACCGGAAGTACCATGAACCCGGTAATAGGGACGAGTAAATAGAGAAGGAAATTAAGAAATGAAATTACCATATATAGTACTGGTTGATGATGATATACAGGTGTTGCGCGCTATTCAGCGCGACATCCGCAATCAATACAGGGAAGATTACAAAATTGCGGCAACGGAGTCTGCCATTGAAGCATTGGAGCTGATAAAAGAGTTGAAGCTAAAGAATGAAGCAGTTGCATTATTCATTTCAGACCAGCGAATGCCTGAAATGGAAGGTGTGGCTTTTCTTGAAAAGGCAAATGAGATATTTCCCGAAGCTAAGAAAGTGCTGCTGACAGCATACTCAGATACGGAAGCAGCCATCAAAGCAATTAATGATGTTCATCTTCATTATTACTTGCTGAAACCGTGGCATCCACCGGAGGAGAAGCTGTTCCCGGTTATTAATGACTTACTTGATGACTGGCATGCGTCCTTTAAACCGGATCATGAAGCAACACGGATTATCGGTTTTCAATGGTCTCCGAAGTCGCATGCGCTGAAGGAATTTCTGTCTGGCAACCTTGTGCCATATATATGGATGGATATTGAAGGGAATGAGGAAGCCGAAAAGTATTTGGTGAGCGCGAATGTGTCGAAGTCTGATTTGCCTTTGATTGTTTTGAAAGATGGCACTCCGATGGTCAATCCGCAATTGCATGAAGTTGCGGAGCGGGTGGGCTTGCAGCAGAAGGCAACAAAGGAGATTTATGATGTGCTGATTATTGGTGCAGGCCCTGCAGGACTTGCAGCTTCAGTGTATGGCTCTTGTGAAGGTTTAAAGACAGTACTTATTGAAAAGAAAAACCCGGGAGGACAGGCAAGCAGCAGTGCACGCATTGAAAACTACTTAGGTTTTCCAACAGGATTGTCAGGTGCTGAGCTTACACGAAGAGCTATTACTCAATCGACGAGATTTGGTACGGAGATACTGACTCCCCAGATGGTGAAAAGCATTACTGTAAAGGACGGATACAAGATTACAGAGATGATGGACGGTGCTCAAATCAACAGCAAGACTATTGTTATTGCTACCGGCGCTGAGTATGCGAAACTTGAGATTCCGGGTGCAGATAATTTTACGGGCTCCGGTGTTTACTACGGTGCTGCTGCTGTGGAAGCCCATGCCTGCAGGAATGAAGCGATTTATATTGTAGGAGGTGGCAACTCTGCCTGCCAGGCTGCGATGTATATGTCTAAGTTCTGCAGCGAGGTAAATATTGTTATCAGGAAGGATGCGTTGTCTAAGACTGCTGCTAATTATTTGGTGGAGAATATTAAGAATACTCCGAATATCAAGGTTCTTACAAACACTGAGGTTGTTGCCTGCTCGGGCAATAATGTGCTTGAGAATATTACCCTTCGCGATGATAAGACAGGAGAGGAGCGAGTTGTTCCGACGAAGGCATTATTCATCTATATCGGCACGCGTCCCGGCACTACCTGGCTGAATGATGTTGTCTTAAAAGACAATAAGGGATTCATCCTTACCGGCAATGAACTGATGAAAGAGAAGTCATTTCATACTTTTTGGAAGGAAGAGCGTGAGCCTTATCTGCCTGAGACAAGCGTTCCCGGAATATTTGCTTCCGGTGACGTGAGGGCAGGCGCGCTTGCAGGAATATCTTCTGCTGTCGGTGAAGGTGCGTTAGCAATTCGGTTTGTAAGGAAGTATCTCCAGGAATCATACTAATCTTTTTGTTTAAAATTGAGTTGAGAAGCAGCAGATTAAAATGCTGTTTGTTCATAGTTAATTACCTTTTAGCTACTCTCAAAAACTTATCTTCGCTTCGTGCAAGGCGGGTTGAAAATCTATAAATCTTCTGCAGGTTCAGGGAAAACATATACGCTGGTAAAGGAATACCTGCGGCTTGTCATTGCAAAGCCTGATGAATACAAGCATATTCTTGCGATAACGTTTACCAACAAGGCGACAGAAGAGATGAAGTCGCGGATTGTTGAGACGCTGATTGAACTAAAGGAAGGCAGAAATGAAAGCCTGAAGACTATCCTTGCTGAGGAAACAGGAGTGAAAAATGTTCAGAAGAATGCGCAGATAGCCCTTGACTATATTCTTCACGATTACAGTAATTTTTCCGTTTGTACGATTGACAGTTTTTTCAATCGTATCATTCGGTCTTTGGCGAGGGAGATTCAACTTCCGCTGAGGCTGGAAATCCAGATAAATACCGATGAAGTAATTGAGGCGCTGATGGAGATGCTGTTGGATGAAGTGAGCCACGATGCTGAGCTTGCCGAATGGCTGACGGAATTCCTGTTTGTTAAACTCGGAGACGATAAGGGATGGAGCATTGAAGGAGAGATTGCTTCTATAGCACGGGAGCTGTTTAAGGAGAAATCGATTGATGGCAAGTCGCACTCGAGAGAGCAAATAAAAGAATTCTTCACTGCACTGAAGCAAGTGCGGAGTGATTTTGAAAGTAAGATGAAAGGCTTCGGTGATGAGGCTTTGAAGACTATTGAGCTGAATGGTTTTTCTATTGATGACTTCGCTTATAAAAGCTCGGGTGTTGTCGGTTACTTTGAGAAGATTCGCAATAAGAACAGGCCGGAGAATTATGTTCCGGGAGCAAGAGTGCTTGCAGGGGCTGAGTCGGCTGAGGTGTGGTGCTCGAAGACAAACCAGAACAGGAAGATTATTCTGCCATTGGTGGAGAATACACTTCTTCCAATCCTGAGTAATGCACTCGAAAATTATGAAAGGGAATTTCCTAAGTACGCTGCAGCCGTTGAGGTGCTGAAACGGATTTTCCTCCTCGGCATTGTTGAGGATTTGAAGAAGAAACTTCAGCAATATCGTTCGGAGAACAATATCCTGCTCATAAGTGATACTCCTAAAATACTGAGTGAAGTTATCAGCTCGGAGGAGGCGCCTTTTGTGTATGAGAAGGCGGGCGGGCGTTATCATCACTTCCTTGTCGATGAGTTCCAGGACACTTCGGATCTGCAGTGGGCGAATTTGCTGCCACTGATTGTCAATGCGCTTGGTGATGGAAACTTTACGATGGTAGTGGGTGATGTAAAGCAATCCATCTATCGTTGGCGGAGTGGGAACATGAACCTTCTTGCCAATGAAATAAAGAAAGACTTGAAAAACTTCCGTTCTGTTATTACGGAAGAGAGTCTTGATACGAACTATCGTAGCAAGCGAACCGTTGTTGATTTCAATAACTTCTTCTTTAGTGCTATTCCGCCAATCATTAATAAGGCATTGGAACTCGATGAAGCGCATTTGCTGAATTCAGCATATTCAAAAGAGGCTGAGCAAAAGGTTTCTGAGAAGAATGATAAGGGAGGATATGTGGAAGTGCAGTTCTTTTCGTCGAAAGAAGGAGCAGGGGAGAATACAACATGGAAGGACAAGGCAAAGGAAGAGCTGCTCGAGGAAATACATAAGAATGCTGAACTTGGATATAAGTTTGGCGACATGGCAGTGTTGGTGCGGAATAACAGGGAAGGGGATGAGGTGGCGACGTTTCTTATTGCGAACGGTATCACGAAGGTTATTTCTCCTGACTCTCTCTTATTGAACAGGTCGCAGAAGATCCGGTTTCTTATTGATGCGTTCCAGTATCTTGACGACAGGCATAATCATATAGCGCAGAGTAATATCCTGTACAACTATGTGCTGACTTCAAAGAGTAATGATATTGACTTGCATGAAGTGTTCGCCGCCGCAGCCAGTTCAGGCAAGGTGAAAGCGGATGCTGAAGGTGTGGAGACTTTGTTTGAGACGGAAGGCCTGAATGATACTTTGTTTAACAGGGTGATGCCTGCTGAGCTGGTTCAAAATGCTGTTGCACTTTCAAAGCTTCCTGTGTATGAATTGTGCGAACAGCTTTTGCAGATATTCAAACTGAGTTCGTCAGATGCATATATACTTCGATTCTTAGACCTTATCCTTGAATACTCGGCGAAGCATGATTCGTCGGTAAAGAACTTTCTGCGGTGGTGGGATGAGTCTAAAACGGCGCAGCAGACGGCGGTAATTACCTCGGAGAGTGAAGATGCGATTCGGGTGATGTCAATTCATAAGTCGAAGGGATTGCAGTTCCCGATTGTGTTTATGCCGTTTACGGATTGGAAGCTTGCGCCGGATTCGAGAGACGTGCTGTGGGTGAGCAGTGATGAGGAACCGTTTAATGAATTCGGTAAGATACCGGTGAGTGCTTCAAAGTCATTATTGAAGTCTTCCTTTAAGGATACGTATGAAGAGGAGATTGTGCTTTCTGCGATTGATAATGTGAACCTGCTGTATGTGGCATTCACGAGAGCGGAAGAGCAGCTCTATATCTATGCGCCGGACGGAAACAATGACAACCTGAACAGCGTGAGTAAGCTGATAAGCCAGGTGATTATTTCAAATACAGATTGGGAAAATCAGCTGACTGCGAAGGCTGCAATTATGATTGGTGAGAAAGGCAGGAAGGAAGAGAAGAAAAAGTCGAGGCAGGAAGAGAGTTTTGTGCTGGCTGATTATGCGACATTAAACTGGAAAGAGAAAATCCGCTTGAGTTCGCATTCAGATGAGCTGATTGAAATGCTGGACACTCCTGCTACAAAGGCGATTAATTACGGAGTGCTTGTGCATCGTGTGCTTTCATCGATAAAGAGTGTTGATGATGTGCAGCATGTTGTCGGGCAATTGCATTTCGAAGGATTGATAAACGAGGAGGAAAAGACAAGGTTGGAGAAGGAGATTTCTCAAGTCTTGAGTGTTAAAGAAATCGGAGAGTTCTTCTCTTCGGATTGGAAGGTGATGAGTGAGCGGGAGATTATTCTTCCTACGGGAGAAATGTTGCGTCCTGACAGGGTGTTGATTAAAGATAAGGCAGCGATTGTGATTGATTTTAAAACAGGCAAAGAAAATAAAGCTCATGATAAGCAACTATTAAGATATGCCGATGTACTTTTGCAGATGGGTTATGAACCCGTTACAAAATATCTTGTGTATCTTTCGGAATCGAGAGTGAAGCAGGTGGCTGAAGCTGACATTAATATTCTACCATAAATGCCTACAGACAAAAACATACGGATTGCTATTGTGGATGATGATCCGCAGATGGCATTGATGCTTGATGATTTTATCATGCGCACTTTTCCGTCGGCGGAGGTGTATGATTACAATACGGGAGAGGCGGCTTTGGAAGCTTTTACTGAGACGCCGGATGTAATCATCCTCGATTATCATCTTGACTCTGTTCAAACGGGTGCGATGAATGGACTGGAAGTGCTGATGAAGGTAAAAGAGCGTTACCCGAAGACGCCTGTGATATTCCTTTCGCACCAGGAACGGATAGAGGTTGCTGCCAATACGATACGCTTCGGAGCGTACGATTACGTCGTGAAAAATGAAAGCGCCTTTCACCGCATCGAGATATTGCTGAATAATATTTTCGGGCAGGCAGCATTGAAAAAGCATCTCGGCGCTCAGAAATTCTTTAACAGGTTGCTCGTAATCCTGCTAATCATCTTTTTTATCGGCTTTATCATTGCGCAGATGAAATGATTGTGAAGCGATGCAAGGGTGCTTAAACCTTGCACGGTGATTGCCTATCCAAAAGTCAAATTCTAAAAAGAAAAATAAAATGAAAAAATTCCTAGCCCTTATCCCGGTAACATTCCTAATAGTGATTGCAGCTATCGCTCAAACTGCAACTCCCGGAGTGACAGAAAGACAAATTAACCAGCGTGAGCGCATTAAAGAAGGTCAAAAAAGCGGTGAGCTGACGAAGCCTGAAGCCCGCAGGCTGAAAGCCCGTGAAGCAAAGATTCAGCATGATAAAAAGGTGGCGAAATCGGACGGAGTGGTGACTCCTGAAGAGAGAGCTAAGCTGCAGCGTGAAGAAAACCGTACCAGCCGCGCTATTCACCGCCAGAAGCACGACGCACAAACAGCGCCTCCAAAGAAATAAGAGTAGGGTTATAAGAGAAAGCCGTTCCGGTAGTTGCCGGAGCGGCTTTTTTATTGGAGATAGCATATGTATGTAGAGAGATTGCTATTACACAAGAACAGATTGCTATTACACGAAAACAGATTCCTGTTACACGACCAGAGATTGCTACTACACGAGGACAGATTGGCTTTACACGGTCAGAGATTGCCATTACATCAAGACAGATGGCTGTTACACCCTCCTAGATTGCCATTACACGAGGACAGATTGCTATTACACTATCAGAGATTGCTATTTCACGAAGACAGATTGCCGATACACGTTCAGAGATTGGATAAAATGTTAGTTTTTGTTGAAATTTTGGCTTTTAAGGTTTGAACCTGTTTTTACCCTACCCAAATCCTCCAAAAATGGGTAGGACTTGGCGGAACGACTTTATTGTTTTTCGGAGTATTTAAAAGGGCGCTTAAAAAGGCTTTATTTTGCGGTCAGTGAAAATTATCATTATTAACGGGCCGAACCTGAACCTAGTGGGAAAAAGGGAGCCTTCTGTGTACGGAGCTGAGGATTTTGAAAGCTATTTCAAAAAGCTGAAGGAAATGTTTCCTGTTTTTGAGCTGGAATACTATCAAAGCAATGTGGAGGGAGAACTGATTAATAAGCTGCATGAACTGGGCTTCAGCTATGATGGAATTGTGTTTAATGCGGGAGGGTATACGCATACTTCCGTGGCGATTGCTGATGCAGTGGCGGCGATAAAGACTCCGGTGATTGAAGTTCATATTTCGAATGTGTATGCGCGGGAAGATTACAGGCATGTTTCGCTGCTGGCGAAAAACTGCCGGGGAGTGATTGCAGGATTTGGGCTGGAGTCGTACAGGCTGGCGCTGGAGGCGTTCTTAAAGAATTGAAATTGAGAGTTGAAAATGGAAAATGAAAAGTTCCGGATACTTTCAATTAACGAACCAGTGTACTCTCGTAAGGGGTTCTGTTTAATATTGATCTTCCTAAAGTAACCTCATCGGCATATTCTAAATCATCTCCGATGGAGACTCCGCGGGCAATGGTGGAGAACCTGACGGGAGTGCCTGATAAGTGCGAAATCTTTTTGTAGAGATAAAAGACGGTAGTGTCGCCTTCCATGGTTGCGCTTAAGGCCATGATGACTTCTTTGATTTCACCTGCTGAAAGTTTAGTGACTAAAGAGTCGATGGTCAATTCGCTTGGGCCGATGCCGTCCATTGGAGAAATGATTCCGCCAAGGACATGGTAGAGACCGTAGTACTGCTGTGTGTTCTCAACGGCAATTAAATCGCGGACGTCTTCAACGACGCAAACAAGAGATGCATCACGTTTAGGATTGGCACAGATAGCACAGAGGTCGGTGTCGGAAATATTATGACAGTTGCGGCAATAGCGGATTTCATTGCGAAGCTTCAGAAAGGCATTGCCGAATTTTTCTACTTCTTCTGGTGATTGCTTAAGCAGATGTAGAACCATTCGCAATGCACCACGACGGCCAATGCCGGGCAAGGTGGCGAACTGGTTTACGGCTTCTTCAAAGACTCTGGAAGGATAAATGTCCATTGGGAAATTGTTTTGCAAAGATAGTAGCCAGAGCAGGATTTGAGACGCGAGAATTGAGAAATGAGATGAATAAATCCTAACAATTCATGTTCAAAAGCACTAATGTGAAATTCAAAATCTTAAGGTTTTAAAGCTCTATTTTCACATAATGACGTCGACCGTGATTCTTACCTGCGTTATTGCCTATTCGGCGCTTCTGTTCTTCGTGGTTTGGCTTACCACACGAAAGGCAAATAACGAATCATTTTATATCGGGAATAAATCGTCGCGATGGTATATAGTTGCATATGGAATGATTGGCGCTTCGCTGAGCGGGGTGACTTTTATGTCGGTGCCTGGTTGGGTAGGAACGACGCAGTTTACTTATATGATGGTCGTATTCGGCTACCTGGCAGGGTACGCGGTGATTGCAGGTGTGCTGCTGCCGGTTTATTATAAGATGAACCTGACATCTATTTACACTTATCTTGAAAACAGGTTTGGGTTCTGGAGCTATAAGACGGGAGCATTTTATTTTTTGCTTTCAAGAACCATTGGCGCGTCGTTCAGGCTTTACATTGTCGTGAATGTGCTTCAAACATTTGTGTTTGATGCATGGGGAGTTCCGTTTTGGGTTACGGTGGCGACATTCATTGCATTGATACTTCTGTATACATATGAGGGAGGAGTAAAAACAATAGTATGGACGGATACTTTGCAGACAACGTTTATGCTGCTGGCCGTTGTTCTTTCCATAATTCTGATTTCGCAGCAGATTCATTTAGGCGGAAGTGAATTATTCGGAAAGATTTTCAACGGCAGTTATTCTAAGTTGATTAATCCTGATTGGCGGGAAAAGTCTTATTTCTTAAAACAATTTTTTGGCGGGATGTTTATTGCCATTGCTATGACAGGGCTTGACCAGGAAATGATGCAGAAGAATATCAGCGTTCGCACATTGAAGGATTCGCAGAAGAATGTAATTGTATTCAGTATTGTGCTGGTCTTTATCAATCTTCTTTTTCTATGCTTAGGTGCGCTTCTTTACCTGTATAAAGATTCAATGGGCATTTCGTTTAGCGGCAAGACGGATGATTTGTTTCCCACTGTCGCTTTGAACTATCTCGGAGTTTTTTCAGCGATCTTTTTTATCATTGGTCTTATCTCCGCTGCCTATCCCAGTGCTGATGGAGCGCTGACAGCCCTCACGTCGAGTTTCTGCATCGACTTCCTCGGACTTAAGAAGAAAGATTGGAGTGAAGAAAGAAAGAAAAAAGTCCGCTACGTAGTTCACATCAGTTTTGCCTTCCTGATGTTAACTGTAATTGTGTTTTTTCGGTTCGTACTTAAAAAGGCGGTCATCGACACTTTGCTCGACGTTGCCAATTATACTTACGGGCCACTTCTCGGCTTATTTGCTTTTGGTATTATTAGCAAGAGAAAAATTAAGGATTCATTTGCTCCAATGATTTGTTTAATCTCTCCTTTTGTTTGCTATTTTATTAATATAAATGCTTCGAAGTTGTTCAATGGATATAATTTCGGGAATGAACTTATAATAGTAAACGGCCTAATTACTTACTTCGGATTGTGGCTTACTTCCCATTTACGAAAGGCTTAGCTTAAGCTTGCTGAGTTCAGAGACGACATTTCGCTCAACCCTCGCAAGAACATCTGAATTATCGGTACGAATGAATTTTTCTCCTGTTAGTTTTTCGTACAACTCAATGTAGCGCTGGCTTATCTGCTCAATCCATTCATCACTCATGGCAGGAACAGTTTGTCCTTCCTTCCCTTGGAAGTTATTTGCAATTAACCATTCACGGACAAATTCTTTGCTTAGCTGCTTTTGAGGTTCATTCTTACTCAGTCTTTCTTCGTAGCCGTCAGCGTAAAAATAACGGGAAGAGTCAGGTGTATGAATCTCGTCGATAAGAATTATTTGATTGTCATGTTTGCCAAACTCATATTTCGTATCAACCAAAAGCAAGCCTCGTTGAGCAGCCAGTTCTGAACCACGCTTGAATACTGCTCTTGTATATTTCTCCAATTCAGAATAATCTTCTTCGCTTACTATCCGCTGACTGATTATTTCTTCTCTTGAGATATCAATATCGTGGCCGACGGAAGCCTTTGTAGTCGGAGTGAGGATTGGTTCAGGGAAACGTTCATTCTCCTTCATGCCGTCAGGCATTTTTACTCCACAAAGAATTCGTTTGTCTGCCTTGTATTCCCTCCATGCGTGGCCACTCAGATAACCGCGTATTACCATTTCTACTTTAAAGGGCTCGCACTTTTTTCCAATAGTTACCTGCGGATCAGGTACTGCAATAATCCAGTTCGGAACAATGTCCTTTGTTGCATTCATCATTTTTGAAGCAATGCGATTGAGGACTTGTCCTTTATAGGGAATAGCTCTTGGAAGAACTACGTCGAATGCGGAAATGCGATCGGTGACAATCATAATCAGCAGTTCGTCACTGACAGTATATACGTCACGAACCTTGCCGTGGTAAACGGCAGTCTGGTTTGGGAAATGGAAATCGGTGGAGGAAATAGTTTGCACTGCAGCCTGTATTTAAAGGCTTGAAATTACAAAAACTGCGACTGCAAAAAGAAGCTGAACGCTATTTATTATAAGCTTCGATGATTTCTTTAACTAACCTGTGGCGGACAACGTCCTGCGCATCAAGATAAATGAAATCAATACCGCGAATAGTAGGCAGGATCTTAATTGCCTGTATTAATCCTGAAGGTTGGTTGCGAGGCAAGTCAATCTGCGTGACGTCCCCTGTCACGATAAACTTTGCCGAAGGTCCCATACGGGTTAAGAACATTTTCAGCTGGCTCTCAGTTGCATTTTGCGCTTCGTCAAGTATTACGAAAGCATTGTCCAATGTTCGCCCACGCATGAAGGCAAGCGGCGCAACTTCAATAATTCCGCTTTCGAGATAGGTTTTCACTTTTTCTCCCTGTATCATGTCAAACAAGGCATCGTAAAGCGGGCGCAGGTATGGGTCAATTTTTTCTTTTAAATCGCCGGGAAGGAAACCGAGATTTTCTCCAGCTTCAACAGCAGGGCGGGTAAGGATTATTCTTTTTATTTCTCTATTCTTTAAAGCACGAACAGCAAGTGCAACTGCTGTGTATGTCTTTCCAGTTCCAGCCGGACCGATTGCAAAGACAACATCATTCTTTTCCGAACTCTCCACCATCTTCTTCTGGTTAGGAGTGCGAGCACGAACCATGATACCGTTCTGACCGAATACAAGCACATCTGTATTCTCCGGCTTCGCCGAAGCAGGCTGATCCTTGCCGCGGTCGCTGAGGAAATGCTCAACATTGTCGGCAGTCAGACTGCCGAATTTCTGGTAATGCTGAATAAGACGGTTAATCTTTTCGCTAAAGAGATGGATATTGCGCTCGTCGCCGATGACTTTTATTTCATTGCCGCGGGCTACAAGTTTCAGTTCAGGAAAATTTCTTCTTATTACTTCAAGATTGCTGTCGTTGACACCGAAAAATTCAACCGGGTTGAAGGTGTCTATCGGGATGATTACTTCGCTCAATGGGTTTATTTTATCTACTTCTATCTTTTTTAATTCACAACTGCACGATAGTAAGTAATGGTTTTACGAATTCAATACTACTATACAATATCTACTTTTGACTGTCACTCAGTTTCAAGTTATCAACATCATCTCTTGCAAAAACGATGCCTGTAATTACGTTAATTACCGATTGGGGCAGGCGAGACCATTATTTAGCTGCATTTAAGGGTCGTTTATTTTTCCTTCTTCCCCAGGCGAACGTATTTGACATTACGCATGAAGTTGAACCTTTTGACACTTTGCAGGCCTCCTATGTCTTGCAGAATTGTTACGATAAGTTTCCTGAAGGCACTATTCATTTTGTAGGACTCTCAAGCAGCAAGTCAAAAACGCAGTCACAGGGCTATTTGCTTATTAAGGCAAACAATCACTTTTTTATCGGCTACGATAACGGAATATTCTACCTTACATTGGGTGAGAGTGAGAAGGAAATTTTCCTGCTCGATATTCCAAAGAAGGCTGCTGTTTCAACTGCCATAGAAAGCATGATGAAGATAATGGTTGAGCTAGCCAATGGCAAACCTTACAATTCATTCGGCACTTCAGTGCAGGATATCGTCAAAGTGTTTCATACGCAACCTACCGTTAATCCTTCGAACATCCGCGGCACTGTTATCTACATCGACTCCTTCGAGAATGTTGTACTGAATATTACTAAAGAACTTTTTGAAAGCGTTCGGAAGAACAGAACATTCAGCCTTTACCTGCACGGACGCGAAGAACATACATTCAGAAATGTAAATTTAAATTATGACGAAGCGCCGGAAGGGGAGCCTGTCGTTCTCTTTAATGAAAAAGGAAATATTGAAATTGCATTGAACCGCGCCAACGCCGCAGGTTTGCTTAACCTTAAACTTTTAGATACCGTTCGGATTGAATTCCACGAAACAGTGACAAGCTAAAGCGTTGAGTTCTTCACTCCCGCCGCCGCCAGCTTCCACAAATATTTTTCGTTCAGAGTTTTCTTCAACGCCTTCAGGTGTCTGTCGCCGTGCAAATCGCTGCCAATAAAATCGATGAGGTTTTCATCGACAAGGCGCTGAGCCGTTCTTTGCACATCCTTGCCGTAGTAGCCGACCAGAGAATTGATGTTAAGCTGGAAAAGAACTCCTGCATCCTTCAATTTATGATATTCTTCAAACCTCTGAAACCAGAATGGGTAACGTTCGGGATGCGCAAGCAACGGAGTATAACCTTTCAGGTTTATTTTAAAGATAACTTCCGAAAGCTGCTCAGGGTAGTTCATGTAAGATATTTCGAAGAGAAGATATTTATCTCCAATCGTCAGCAACTTTTCACCTTCTAATTTTTTCAAAAAACCATCATCAAAATAATATTCTGCTGCGGCATCGATGGTGACAGGGATATTCGCAGCAGCAACTGCTTCCTGCACTCTCTTCACTCCATGTAAAATAATCTCCGGGGTATTACGGTACCCATCATACATTATGTGAGGTGTCGTCACAAGTTTGCGAAAGCCAAGTTCAGCAAAACCGCGTATCATCTCCAGCGACTCCTCCATCGTCTTCACTCCGTCGTCAATGCCGGGAATTAAATGAGAATGAATGTCTGTGATAAACGAAGCATAGCTATCAATGGAGGGGTAAATTTCCTTACTTTTTCTGAAGAACGAAAACATTCAACTTTCCACTGTTTTAGAAAACCACTCAAACGTCCGCTTCAATCCTTCTTCCATCATTACCGTAGGTTCATATCCCAATAGTGCCTTCGCCTTTGAAATATCGGCTAGAGAATTGCGGACGTCACCTGCACGTGCTTCACGGTGAACGGGCTTCAGGTCTGAATTGCGCAAGGCAGCAATCATGTTATACAATGTATTCACCGATGCATTTTCACCGACTGCCACATTATATACCTGGTTCAATGCATTTTTATTTTCTGTGAACAAAGCGCGAATATTAGCCTGAACTGCATTCTCCACAAATGTAAAGTCGCGCGTCTGCTCTCCGTCACCGTCTATGAAAGGAGCCGTGTTCGTCATAACGCTCTGCATGAAAAGAGGAATGACAGCCGCATAAGCGCCTTCAGGGCTTTGGTTCGGACCAAAAATGTTGAAGTATCGCAACCCGATAAGTTCCATATTATATGTGCGGGCAAATACATGTGCATACAGCTCATTCATCATTTTAGTAGCAGCATAAGGCGACAGCACGTTGCCGGTCACCTCCTCGCGTTTAGGCAGCGCAGCATGGTCGCCATACACGCTCGATGAGCTTGCATACACCAGCCGTTTCACACCTGCATCGCGCGCAGCCACCAGCGTGTTCACAAATCCCGTAACGTTCGCCGCATGCGTCGCTGCCGGATTTTTTATCGACCGCGGCACACTACCAAGCGCTGCCTGGTGCAGCACATAATCCATGCTCTCGCAGGCGCGCGCGCATGTCTCCGCATCGGTGATATCACCTTTCATCATCTCTATCGGAGCGGACAGGCCGCCTACGTGAGTTATCTGGGAAATATTTTCTTCGAAGCCCGTTGCCAGGTTGTCAAGCACTCGCACTCTGCCTGCGCCATGCCGTGTTAAGTACTCAACTATGTTCGAGCCGATAAAGCCGCAGCCGCCTGTGACAAGGAAGGATTTGTTAGAGAGAGGTTGGTTATGAAATGGAATTTCGTACACGCAACGGCAAATGTAGCGTTTAACATTTGCTTTATTTATCGATGTTCGTACTGCTGCTCGTAGTAGTGCATATAATCACCTGAGGTGACTTGTTTAAGCCAATCTTCGTTGGCTAGGTACCAGTCCACGGTTTTCTCCAGCCCCTCTTCAAAACGTAGCGAAGGTTTCCAACCCAGCTCATTCTGCAATTTTGATGAGTCGATAGCATAACGCAGGTCGTGGCCAGCGCGATCCTTTACAAAAGTGATGAGCTGTGCAGAAGTACCATGAAGGCGGTTAAGTTTCTTATCGAGGATGGAGCAAAGCAAGTGGATGACGTCGATATTCTGCCACTCGTTGTTGCCGCCTACATTGTATGTATGGCCTGTCATGCCTTTATGAAAGATGGTGTCGATGGCGCGTGCATGGTCTTCGACATAGAGCCAATCGCGCACGTTTTCTCCTTTGCCGTAGACGGGAACGGGTTTGTTGTTCTTAATGTTATTGTAGGCCAGAGGAATTAATTTTTCAGGGAAATGATTGGGGCCGTAATTGTTCGAACAGTTGGAAATGACGACGGGCAGTTTGTACGTGTCGTAATACGCACGCACCATGTGATCGCTGCTTGCCTTGGATGCTGAGTAGGGGCTATGAGGGTCGTAAGGAGTTTCTTCGGTGAACTTTTTACTGGAGTTCAATTCGAGTGAGCCGTAGACTTCGTCGGTACTCACATGATAGAACTTCGGATTGCTGATTTCGGATTTCGGCTTTATCCAGAGGTGCTTTGCTGCGTTGAGCAGGTTGACGGTACCAACCACGTTCGTCATGACGAAGTCCATGGGAGAAGCGATGCTTCTGTCTACATGGCTCTCGGCGGCGAGGTGGATGACTCCGTCGAACTGGTGCTGAGTGAAAAGATTTTGAATGAACGCTGCATCGACAATGTCTCCTCGGACGAACTCGTAGTTGGGTTTCTGCTCGACATCTTTCAGGTTGGCAAGATTGCCTGCATAGGTAAGCTTGTCGAGGTTGACGATTTTATACTGCGGGTATTTGTTGACGAATAAGCGCACAACATGGGAGCCAATGAAGCCTGCAC
>JADMIO011124145.1_pt1 | contig 41469 bp, 26 predicted proteins | sample 8958161 | NCBI WGS metagenome assembly JADMIO01 (sample SAMN16585339, study PRJNA669376) | soil metagenome | isolation source: Crop rotation soil | place: USA: Cullars Rotation, Alabama | collected 2011 | reverse complement strand
CCCGCCGCGGCTGTCACACCTGGGCCAGCCACCCTTGCCGTTGCACCTGCATTGAAAGTGAAAACCCCGTAGTTATTAAGCAGTGTCTGCTGGATGTCCTTGTTGAGCGAGATCTCTCCCCCCAACTTGAGCGAGTGATTGCCCTTGACCCAACTGAAAACGTCGCGTGCGGAGTAGAAGTTAGTGCCGGCTACCGGGCCGCCGATTTGTTGCCCCAAGGTAAAGTATCCGGTGACGGTGATCTGCGGCAAATTCGGCGTGCCCTGGATTGTGAACGCTGAGCCCAGATCAGTAAGCGAGGTCGCGGGACTGTTTATACGGCCGCCAAAATTCCGAGAGAAGGTTAACCAGACCTGATTGATCTTATCTGCGCTTATGACCCAAACGTCGCTGGCGTTGACACTATGCTGCCGCCAGGTAGAGTTCTGAACGCTCCAAGGTACGTTGGGACTGCCCCCCTTCGTGGTGCTGGTTCCTCCGGTATTAAAGTAACTTACGCTCAAACGGTGAGCGGCGTTGAGTTGGTAGTCCACCTTTCCCAGATACTCGTTGAAGTTATAGGGGGTGGGAATATTGCCTTGCCATCCTGCGTTGCCATTGGGGAGAGTAACGTTAGACGTCGGGATGTAGGTATCGATGATCTTCCTCGCGACCGCATCAATTCGGCTAGGGCAAATTACATTCGTCACTCCGTTGCAGCTGAAGGGAGCGTTAGTGGCCGGATCGGTCGGTTTGGTTGCAGAGGCAGTAAAATTGCCGGCGCGTTCCAAGGCGGTGGGAACGCGGGCACCGCTCAGAAACGTGCTCGTGGCCTGGCGCAGTCCCGAGTAAGAGAAGAAGAAGAAAGCCTTGTCTTGCTTAATGGGGCCGCCGACGGTCGCACCGAACTGGTTGCGATGAAAGGGCGCGCGGGCAAGTTGAGAGCCCCAGTCATTGGCATTGAACACAGTGTTGCGGACGAACTCGAAGAGCGACCCGTGGAACTTGTTGGTGCCGTTCTTGGTGATCACGTTGATGATGCCGCTGGCATAACGGCCATACTCGGCGTTGTAGCTGTTCGTCTGAACTCGAAATTCCTGGATGGCATCCGGGTTTGGGAGAATGTTTCCGGTGTTACGCAGGCCGGTCATGTTTATGCCGCCGTCGAGGTAATAGTTTACCGACCCCGTGCCGCCGTCGGTACCACCGTTGATCAGCGTTCGCTGTTCCGGATAACCAAGGATGAACGTACTTGTGCCGGTGGACGCGGTGGCAACCCCGTTGTTGTTAGACTGCACGCCGGGTGTCAGATCCAGCAGCGTGAAAACATTGCGCTCAACCAGCGGAAGACTCGCGATCTCAGCGGACTGCACGGTGCGTCCAATTTCGGGGGAACTGGTATTGATGGTGGCTGGTGTCTCGGTGACGGTCACGGTCTCGGTGACCTGACCAACTGTGAGGGCAACATCCACGCGAGCCGTGTCGCTGATCTTCAAGACGATGTTACTGAGGTAGGCCTTCTTGAAGCCCGCAGCGGTGACCTCAACTACGTAATTACCTACCGGAAGAAATTCGAGCCGGTAGCTGCCGTCGTCGCCGGAGGTTACCGTACGGGTTAGTCCGGTGTCGGTATTGCGCGCGGTTACCTGAGCACCGGGCATAATGGCGCCGCCCGGGTCGGTAACGGTACCAACGATCGTGGCGGTTGTAACTTGTGCATTAGCTGCCAGAGGAATGGCCATCAGTAGCGCGAGGACAGCAAACTGGATTTTTAGTAGACCAAGGTTTTTTACGCTTAACATGTCAGCGACCTCCAATAAAGATTCGAGAACTCCAAAACAACGTTCGCCGGCAGTCGGCGATCCGGTTGCTTCCTAAAAGCTATTCCCCTTGTTCCTGTTTTTGCTCTTGCTGAGCCTGACTAGATTCTGATTTCTAAGCGACTCGTGGCGCCGCAAAGCTGGGCGCTGCGATCAGTGCAGCGGCCCCTTTCAATCGAGGTGATTCCTGATTAACGCTGACTCGTAATGGCGTGCGCGCAGCGACATCCGTCAATGCCCGCTCAGCCAAAGCCTGGCTCACTGTGGTTTCGATCAGGTCCCACGCCGTGGTGATCTCGCCGGTCATGTAAATGCAGTCTGGATTGACGACGTTCACGATCGTTCCCAGCCCGAGGCCAATGAAGTGAGCGGTTGACTGGATTGCGGCAATCGCTTTCGCATCCCCGCCCCGGGCGCGCGCGACCAGGTCAAGGACGGTAAAAGAACTTTGTTCGGTATCGCGCAGCCCATTTGGACTGAGTTTGGACGAATTAGAGCCAAAATAACGCGACACCGTAGCAAGATTGGAAATATAGGCTTCCCAACATCCGGAAGCGCCACACATGCAACGCGGTCCGTCCAGGTTGAGAGGGATGTGTCCAAATTCGCCGGCAATGTGATCGTGGCCGCGCACCAACTCCCCATTGACTACCATGCCGACGCCAACACCGTCCGAGACGCTGATAAAAACAAAGCTATTTGGACCGCTGGCTTCACCTCGAACCAGCCACAATTGAGCGAGCGTACAGGCACGACCGGAGTTCTCTATTTGCACCGGAAGTCCGGTGGCGGCGGCTAGTTTGTCTCGAATATGCACGCCTCGCCAACCGAGCGCCGGCGCATTCAGAATCAGGCCACTGCGTTGGTCGACCATGCCCGGAATAACGACGCCGATACCCTCGCAAGTGCTCTTTGCACTGTGAGTTTTCAACATTCGCCGAATTCTTGCCGACAAGTCCTTAATGAATTCCGGTACATTGAAAATGGTGTCGTGAGCTTCCAGCGCCAGCTCTCGGCCCGAAAAATCACAAAGCATCAGGTAGGTCTTGCTGAAGCGGACATCGACCGCGATTGCCAATCGATCGCGAGTTCTGATGTGTAGGAAAGTGGGTTTCCGGCCTCGAGCAGCCTCGCCGGTGGCGCCTTCGTAAATCACACCCTGGGCAATTAATTCCTGCACCAAAGTGCTAACGACTCCGCGGGTCATGTTGAGGTGCCGCGCCAGGTCCGCTCGCGAGATAGGTTGATGCTCCCGGATCACATTGAGAGCAATACGCCTGTTGATGTCGCGCGACGTCGTGCGGGTAGCTACGTGGAAATCTCGGGTATTGATTTTACGAATAGCTCAGCACCTCATTTGTTCGAGGTGCGAACAATATCCCTCATCCCCAATTGCTGTCAAGAGTTTTTTACAATTATTTTTTCGGAAGCATGATTAGGCTTTTGGAAGCGCGGACCGAGGTTGGTCAGCTCCCTATTTCTTTAACGCGTCGGCGATAGCTCGCTCAGCCAGCGGCGCCATCACGTCGTAGCCTTTCTGGTTCGGATGCAATCCATCCTGGCTCCATCCTTCTTTGAGAAACCCCTTCTCATCAACCATCGCGGAGTAATAATCGAGATACACAGCTTTGGTGCTGGCTGCGTAAGTTTTCATCCACTGGTTGAGGCTTACGATTTGAGCCGGTGGTCGTTGTTGGGAACGGATGATTGGCTGACCGTCCTTGTTCTTTTCGTAGTCACTGATCGGCAAGACTGACGCGAATACAACTCGAATCTTGTTGGCTCGCGCGAGCTCCGCCATCGACATCAAATTGTTTTCGATCGCTGCCAGCGTCGTTGGTCCGGTGTTGCCTGCAATATCATTCGTGCCCGCAAGAATCAGGACCACCTTCGGCTTTAGATCAATGACGTCGGCTCGAAACCTTATCAACATCTGTGGAGTTGTCTGTCCGCTGATGCCACGATTGATGTAAGGCTTGCCGGGAAAGAAGCCGCTGTATCGAGTCGTGTCATCCCACGAGTCGGTAATTGAATCGCCAAGGAAGACGACTCGCCGCTCGGCTTTCGGAGCAACAGGAACTTTGCTGTTGTCGTCGCGATAGCGCGATAGAGCCGGGAAATCTCGCAGTCTTGTCTCCGCTCGCGTGGCGCGCGCCGTGACGTCAGCGCAAGGATCGCTCGGTACGGGAGACGGCGTCGCAGTTTGCGCGTATAAAATTCTTGAAGCAGTGAGAAGCACGAACAAAAGAGTCAGAGCACGTCTCATCTGAACACCTCGCAGGCAATTTAACGGATTGAAAACTCACCGGTCAGCCGAATATCTTCTGAAGAAGATCCAAGCATGACCCGAAAGGCACCGGGCTCAACGACAAAATGCATAGCTCGATCCCACAAACTAAGATCGTCGGGCGTCAACTTGAACGTTACGAGCTTGGTTTCACTAGGCGTGAGGTGGATTCGTTCAAATCCGCGCAGGTTCTTCTCGTAGGTAGTAACGCTGCTTACTACCTCGTGCGTATAAAGCTGGACCACCTCATCGCCAGCCATTGAGCCGGTGTTTTTAACCTTCAACTTAACAACAACGTCGCCGCCAGGGCTTTGCGTTGCGGGTGTGATCTGCAAGTCGCTGTAGACGAACGTCGTGTAGCTCAAGCCATGGCCGAAATAGTAGAGCGCCCCATTGACGCGAGTCTTTTCACCTTCCCACTGCGCATTAGGTTTCGTAGGAAAGTTGAATGGTATTTGGCCAACTGTTTTCGGAAACGTCATTGTTAACTTGCCGCCCGGGTTGTAGTCACCAAACAAAACGTCGGCGATAGCGGTTCCTCCCTGGACGCCGGGAAACCAGGCTTCGATTATTCCGGGGACATATTTATCGATCCAGTTGATACTCATCGGCCGGCCATTAATAAGCACCACGACCACAGGTTTGCCCGTCGCGTAGACTGCTTGCACGAGATCAAGCTGCCGGCCGGGGAGATCCAGACTCGTACGCGAGGCGCTTTCTCCGACTGTGCTCATGGAATCGCCTAAGACCACGATCGCTACGTCGGAGGCTTTTGCCACCGCCACTGCTTTTGCGATTTCGTCCTGCTCGCTCGAGGTTAACGGCGTTGGTATCACTTCAGTCTGAGGCCAGCCCGGGTCGGTTATGTCGCAGCCTTTTGCATAGCTGAGCTTGACGGTATCGCCGAGTTTCTTACGGATTCCCTCCAGCACCGTTACACCTTTCACGGCTGAAGGACCATAGCGATACCGAGCCGTGCTGTCGTCGTCAGCATTTGGCCCAATCACAGCAATTGAAGCGATCTGTTTTTTCAAAGGCAGGACTGCGCCCTGGTTTTTGAGAAGAACAATGCTTTCCTGAGCCGCACGCAACGCGACGGATTGATGTTCCGCTGAGTTAACCAGACGAGCCGTAGCCTCTGCATCGGTCACGTAAGGATGATCAAAGATGCCAACCAGAAACTTGACTCGAAGAACATCGCGCACGCGAGCGTCGAGTGTTTTCATGGAGAGCTTCCCTTCCCTCACCAACTCACGCAGCGGCAAAATGAAATCCTCGGGTTTGGTGAAATTTGTTTTCACATTCAGACCCGCTTCTATGGACTGGCGCACAGCGTCTTTCATATCCGCAGCGACGCCATGCTTGTTGTAGAGATACTCAACCGCAGCACTGTCTGAGACCACGTAGCCTTTGAAACCAAAATCCTGGCGCAAACGTTGTGTTAGCCAGTAATTGCTGCCCGTAACGGGTATGCTGTCATAGTCGTTGTAGGAACTCATTATGCCCAGCAATCCGGCTTCTTTGATTGCCGCTTTGAAGGGCGGGAGGAAAATGTTTTCAACTTCACGGGGTGAAGTTTGTGGGTCGGTGCGTGCCGATCCTTCTCGCGCGCCTTTGCCAATACTGTAAACGGCGAAGTGTTTTGCGGTCGCGGCGACGGTGAGATCTTGTTGCAGGCCTTTGACCATCTCAACACCGAGTTTAGAAGCGAGAAAAGGATCTTCGCCGTAAGTATCTTCAACTCGTCCCCAGCGCTGATCACGAGACACATCGAGCGTTGGCGCATAAACATTCGTGTAGCCGAGCGCTCGCGCTTCCAAGCCCGTAATGCGACCCATTGAGCGCACGAGTTCACGATCCCAGGTAGTTCCCATCCCCAGCTCAGAAGGAAAGCTCGTTGAAATCGGCGCCGCCAAACCCCGCAGACCTTCATTAGTAAAATCGACTGGAATACCCAGACGCGTATCTTCTATGAAAAATCGCTGTACCTCGTTCATGGCCCAAACATGCTTGCGAATGTCTGTGGCATAAATGCTCTTCGAACCTGCCGCTCCCCAGCCGTTGAGGTGTTCGTCAATGTTGGCGATCCCGTCTTTCCAGATCGAATTTTTCCAGTCTGGGGTCGGCAATTCATCTTTGAGCACGCGGTTATAGCCGTAGAGAGTTGCAGTCTGGCAAGTCTTTTCCTCAAGCGTCATTTGCGCGAGAAGGTTATCAATGCGCCGATCGATGTTAGCCTTAGGATCTTCATAAACATCCATCTTTCCGTTCTTGTTCAGATCCATCCAGCCGGTGTGATAGATCGCGTTTTTCTTATTCGCCGGCTGCTGGGCCACGCCATTAACCAAAAGCGTGGATATCAGAAAGAGAACTGCGCAAACTCGATTCATTAGCGCTCCCTGAGTTTTGAGTTTTGTTATGCAGTTACAGAGTCAGTACTGGCAGCAGGACTCAGTAGATAGCGTCATGAGCCGGTCGCTACCGCTCCCGGTGCTGACTCCATGATTATGATATGCAGTTGTTTTGGACCGTGGACGCCAATACTCAAAGTTAGCTCGACGTCACTGGTTCGACTGGGACCCGTAATAAAAGAGACCGAACGGCTCGGCACAGGTCCAGTCATTCGCTCGACCGCCAGCTTATTGATGATCTGATCGAGGGTGCCGCTGATTTGGCTCGACTTCATCAGCGCAATATAAATTGGCGGTAACAATGAAACCAGCAGTGAATGCGCTTCATCACTGCTGAGCACGATCGTTCCGGTCTCGGCTATCGCATATTCAATCGCGGTGATGCCGGCCTTCGCGGCCGCCAACTCGCGAACAAGCTCGTCGTGCGAGCAGGAACTTTCCGGGACAAAAACCGAAAGTCCCCTTGACACCAATTCGCGTTTAAGTTCATCAGCGGAAGTAAATTGCGAAAGAGCTAACGAGGCGCCATTGCTTCCGGGGGACCGGCAAATGTCGACTATGACGTCAGCTAGCTCTGTTACACGGGAAGTCTGCGGCAGTCGATGAATGTTCGCTCCCAGCGCGAGCAGCTCCGCCGTGAATTGGTCCCGCAGATTTTCATGACCCGCGGGAGCTGCGCTCTCAACAAAAGCAGTTAGCGGACTTGGCCGTATGGACTGTGTTCGTCCAAGTGCACGCCGAACATCATCCAGTACATTTGTTGTTTGTAGTTCACTCATTATCTTTGAGACTTGACCAACGCTCGCGAAATGATTTTTCAGGCCGTGCAGGCAGGTCTCGATGTGCGGTCCAACCTTTTAATGGTCCAAACGACGATTTGGCATTCTTTTCAGGAGAAGCTTTGTCGGGCATGAACCTGCGCGCTATTTTTCCCGCCATCGCAAAAAGTTTCGGCCGTTGCGAGGCGTAGGAAACACCACGCATTAGCAGACGCTCCGAGAAAGTTTGCTTCGCGCGGTTCGCTTTCGCTTTACCACGCAGCGCTAGCAGCAAATCCGGCAGATTGATCGCGACTGGGCATGCTTCTCGGCAAGCCCCACAAAGACTCGACGCAAAAGGTAGCTCGCCCGATTGTTCCATGCTCTGCAGTTGTGGAGAGATGACTGCGCCGATTGGACCAGGATAGATCCATCCGTAAGCCTGGCCGCCGATCTTTTGGTACACGGGACAAACGTTGAGACAGGCGCCACAACGAATGCAGTAAAGCGATTCGCGCATTTGTTCATCTGCCAGGATTCGCGTGCGGCCGTTGTCCATGAGCACAAGATGAAACTCAAAGTCGCTCGAGCTTTGACGTGGTCCGTTGAGGAACGAGACATACGCCGTCTGTTTTTGACCAGTGCCGCTGCGAGGCAGCACTCGCAAAAACACAGATAAATCGTCGAAGCGCGGAATTACTTTTTCAATTCCAACCACGGCCACATGGATCTTCGGGACTTGAGTGCTGAGCCGGATGTTTCCCTCGTTTTCCACGAGGACGATGCTTCCAGTTTCAGCGATGGCAAAGTTGGCACCCGTAATTCCCATTTCGGCAGACAGAAATTCATTACGCAGCCGAGCGCGAGCGACCGCGGTGATTTCTGCTACCGAGTTAGGCCGATCTGGTCCGAGTTTTTCCGCAAACAGCTCAGCGATCTGCTCCCGTGTCTTATGAATCGCGGGAACGATGATGTGTGAAGGTTTTTCATTCGCGAGTTGAATGATGTATTCACCCAAATCCGTTTCGATTGGGCGTATGCCGGCTCCTTCGAGCGCATGATTCAGCTCGATCTCCTCAGTCGTCATCGACTTGCTCTTCACAGCCGACTTCACTCCGCGCGAGCGAGCGAGGGCGATTATGTAGTTGCTTACATCTGTTCCAGTTTTGGCCCAGTAAACCTTGCCCCCATGTTTTTCGACGTTTTCGACGAGTTGTTCGAGATAGTAATCGAGGTGATTGATGGTGTGTTCCTTGACTTCTCGAGCACGCTGACGCAAGGACTCCCAATCAGCGACTGAAGTGATCGCTTCTCCTCGTCGATCGATGAACAATGACGTCGCCCGACGCAGAGCGCCTTGCAGCGTTTCATTCTGCAGAGCCGTGTGGGAGCGATCGATTAAAGCGGACTTTGATTGCATCGTATTGGTGGTTCTTTGTTCTTAGTGCTTTGTTCTTTGGGCCTGAATCTTTGGGTAGTTGACTCTTTTTATCCGCAATAAGACAACTAGCAAAAGAACTCGACCACAAAGAACAAAGCACTAAGAACAAAGAACAGAATCAAAAGAGCTTCTTTATCTGCTGGCCAGAAGCTCTGCCAGGTGCATGGTCCTCACCGGTGAATTCGCGCGACTTAGTCCGCCGGCGATTTGCATTAGACAACTGGAATCGTTCGCTATTACATAATCGACCTTGCTCGCCGAGATTCGCTCCAGTTTTTCCTGGAGTATCGCGTTCGAAATCTCGCCATAGTTAACCGAGAAGGTACCGCCAAAGCCGCAGCAGCTGTCGGGCGCCTCCATTTCAACAAGCTCGACTCCGTCAACGGCGGAGATTAGTTGGCGAGGCTCATTCTTGAGGTGCAATTCCCTCAGTAGGTGGCACGCATCGTGGTACGTGACTCGGGCCGGAAAGCGTGCCCCGACATCGAGCACGCCTAACTCTTTAACCAGGAACTCTGAAAACTCCCGCAACCGATGACGGACTTTATTCACTCGTTTGCGCCACTCATCGTCTCCCGGCTCATGAAATAGCTCACTGTAGAAATTGCGAACCATCGCTGAACATGAACCTGAAGGAGCAACAATGAAATCTGCCGGATCGTTTTCAAAAACTTTGATGAAGTGTTCGGCCATCGCTCGAGCTTCGGGTCGATAGCCAGTATTGAACGCTACCTGACCGCAACAAGTCTGAGCCTCATTGAAGGTGACCTTGACTCCCAGGTGACGGAGGGTGGTCACCATCGCCTCGCCGACATTCGGAAAGAGTTGATCGACAAGACATGTGATGAAAAGGGAAACCAACATGTCGATTACAAGTGTTTAGAGTTCAATCTTCAGATGGTGTGTCCCGCTAGCACAAACTAAAGTTTGAACTCTAAACGCCTTTAGCCTCACACCACTGTGTTTCTGAGCGTTCCAAGACCTTGAATAGTTACTTCATAAACATCGCCGGCTTTTAGAAGCACCGGAGGATCGCGAAAGACTCCGACACCTTCAGGAGTACCGGTGGCGATCACATCGCCGGGCTCGAGCGTGATCCCCTGCGAAATGTAGGAAACCAGGTACGCTACGTTAAAGATCATCTTGCGAGTGTTTGAAGACTGCATCACCTGTCCATTCAATCGTCCTTCGATATCCAGCGCCTGAACGTCGGCGATCTCATCTCGCGTCGTGATAAACGGACCCAGAGGAGCAAACGTATCGAGACCCTTTCCTCTTACCCACTGGCCATCACCAAACTGGAGATCTCGAGCACTAACGTCATTGATGGGCGCGTAGCCGAACACGTATTTAAGTGCGTCACTATCGCTCACGGCTTTCGTTCTTCGACCGATGATCACCGCGAGTTCTGCCTCGTAATCGACCTTCTGACTAATCGACGGCAACACAATCGGTGCATTGTGCGCGCTTAACGACGTGGAAAGCTTGTTAAAAATGAGAGGAGCTTCGGGTGGCGCCGCGCCGCCTTCGATTGCATGGTCCACATAGTTTCGCCCAATGGCGAGAATCTTTCCTGGATAAACAGCCGGCAGAAATTCGATGTCGTCCGCTGATGACGAGAATCTTTCATCCTGACTCAATCCGGGAGCATGCGCCGATTCCATCAGAGCCCTTAAGTCGGCGATCGTGCCATCACCACCCTTGATCGCGTCCATCGTGCTGGTGGCTTCAAGCAGCCAATCCGCAACTTCCTCACCAGCTGCCCTGACCGCGTAAGCTAATGCCGCAACGTCCACCACGTTTTCACCGACAGCCATACCCAGCCGTTGCTCGCTTGAGTTCTTCTTCTTAAATTGAGCCAGTTTCATAAACGCGACCAAGCCTCACTTCATAGAAATAACGAACCATTCGATCAGACAATCCAGCGCTTCTTTTCAGATCCGTTTTTATCCGCGCTAATTCGCTCCTGCTGTCGTCTCGAGACGTCGTCGTTGAAATTGATCAAACGTAACTGCCAGAACGATCACCGTGCCGATTATTACCTGCTGAGCAAATGATGAGATCCCGAGCAGGTTCGCTCCATTTGCAAGCACGCCCATTATCAACGCACCGATGATTGTTCCCACCACGGTACCCTGACCACCACTTAAGGATCCGCCACCAATCACAACTGCGGCAATCACTCGCAACTCGTAGCCTTCACCTGAAGTCGGTTGCCCGGTTACGAGTCGCGCTGACTCAATCGCTCCCGCCAATCCCGTCAGCGTCCCCAGAATCACATAGAAAAGAACTTGATAAAATGAAACGCGTACGCCTGCGTAGCGTGCAGCCTCGACATTGCTTCCAATCGCATAGCAATATCGGCCCGGCCGCGTACTAGTCAGAATAAAGTGCGCGATGACGGCTACAAATATCACAATGACGAGCGGCAGCGGCAGTACCCCAAATAGATTGGCCTGCGCAAGATTTCCAAAACTCAAAGGCAGATCGACGACCGCTTTCCCGCCAGTTGATAGCAAAGCAATGCCACGATAGACGCCCATCGCTCCCAGCGTAACGATAAAAGGTGGGATACGCAGAGTGGCGATGGTAGAGCCATTTACGAGACCGCAGATCGCACCCGCAACGATACAGGTTCCAATACCCGCGATCACCGGAGCGCCCGCCGCCATAACGAAAGCTCCTAACACGCTGGCAAGTGCCATCATCGAGCCCACCGAAAGATCAATGCCTCCGGAGACCATCACCATCGTCATACCGATTGCCATGATCGTAATCACGGCAGTCTGCCTTGTTATGCCCGCCAGATTAGCGCCCGAAAGGAACTTTGGTTCAAGGATCGCGATGACAATGCACAATACTACGAGACTGACAAAAGGCAGGAAGCGCTGATAGAGTCCTACTTTGTTCGTCTTCACAAAGTTCATCCGCGTAAGAACTCAGCCATTTCATTCACACCCGGTTTCAACCGGGTGATCGGCAGCCATCTTTTATTTCTCAACCGTTTCAACGGTTTGATTTCCGGCTGCATTCAGAAACCGTTGAAACGGTTAATGAATGTAGGCTCCAATTTTCACCCGGTTGAAACCGGGTGAGAATGAGACAAGAGCTAACAACGGTTCTCCTTCGTCCTTCCGAAACTTATGCGACCTTTTCTTCGACGGCTGCGTACTTCAGCACTTCTTCCTGGGTAGTACTCTGCGCAAGTAGTTCTGCCGCGAGATGTCCTCGTCTCATGACCAAAATCCGATCTGCCATTCCCAGCAACTCGGGTAAATCCGACGAGACCATCAACACAGCAGCGCCTTCTCCCACGAGCTGATTAATTACCTGATAGATTTCGGCTCGCGATGCGACATCAACACCACGCGTGGGTTCGTCGAGCAGAAATATCTGCGAGTTAGCAAACAACCACCGTCCTAATAGAACCTTTTGTTGATTGCCGCCACTCAGCAATGCCACCGTCTTGTTCGGTTGAGGCGGACGAATGTGAAGTTTGTCGATGTACTGACGCGCGGTATTCAATTCTCGGCCGCGATCCAATAACCATGCACGGACCAGAGCTTGTACATTCGCGAGCGTGAGATTATGAGTCAGCGACAAATTCAACCCCAGACCAGTGCGCTTTCGGTCTTCAGTCAGAAGACCTAAGCCACTTTTTACGGCGAGCACCGGTCGTGCTGAGGCGAAACGCTTTTCATTGAGATAGATTTCGCCGGCGTCAGCTCGTTCGACTCCGAAAATGGTTTCAATCAATTCAGTGCGGCCTGAACCCGCGAGCCCAGCGATCCCAACCACCTCTCCTGCTCGTACCGAGAAGCTGATGTCGCTGAATTTACCTTTGCGAGCCAGGCCTTGAACGCGAAGTCGAATGGGTCCGCTATCCGAACTTCTTAGCGGGAAGATCTCTTTTAGCTCACGCCCGGCCATGTGTCTGATGATTTCGTCGGTCGATAGTTCACCCCAGGCGCCGGAATAAACAACTCGGCCATCGCGAAGAATCGTAAGACTATCAGCAATGTGCTCGAGCTCTTCCAACCGGTGCGAGATGTAAACGATCGCCATCCCGCGGGATTTGAGCCGATGAATCAGCCGAAACAACTCGCTCACTTCTTGAGCAGTCAATGATGAAGTGGGCTCGTCCATCACGATCACACGTCGTGCTTCTGCGGTTGCTCTCGTAATTTCCACAAGTTGACGATTGGCAGCACTGAGCTGTTCGACGCGCGACCGTGGATCGATTTGAAAACCATTCTCAGCCAGGAGTGTTCCCGCGCGCCGGTTTAGCTCACGACGGCTGATTATCTTGAGTAGTGGCAGGCTGAGCGGCTCTCGACCCAAAAGGATATTTTCAGCAACGGTCAAATGAGGCGCGAGTGAGAGCTCTTGATAGATCATCGCAATGCCGCATTCGAGCGCATCGGCTGGCCGATCAAATTGGACGACGTTTTCTTCGATCCGAATCTCGCCGCCGTCGGGAGGATGTACGCCGGCGAGAATTTTCATTAAGGTCGACTTGCCCGCGCCGTTCTCACCAACCAAGGCGTGTACTTTGCCGGCAGAGACCTCCAGGTTAACGTCATCAAGGACGACGTTACCGGAAAAGGACTTCTTGATCGCATGCATTTTTAGCGCGACTGGCATAGGTCTTGGGTCTTTGGACTTTGGTCTTTGGATTTTTGTCTTTAACTCTAATTCTTAAGGGAAGAGCTGCGTGTCTTAGAAATCAAAGGCCTCTTAAGGAGCCTTTAACAGTTGCTGCATCTCCGGAGTATCAAGATTCTCTTTCGTCAAAAGCTTTACGCCGGTGTCGACTTTGCGCTGTGGGGTCTGCCCATTTAACTTCGCTACTATTGATTTAACAGCTTCGTAACCCATCTTATAAGGGTTCTGAAGGACCAGCGAATCAATCGCTCCCGCTTTCAAGTCTTCAATCAAGTTCGGGCTGGAATCGAAGCCCACCAAAACAACTTTTCCGGCAAGACTTTTCTGCTTCAGCGCCTGCACCACGCCGACTGTCGATGATTCATTGGACGCAAAGAAACCATCCAGGTCAGTGTGGGCAGTCAAAATATCGGTGGCTCGGTCCAAAGATAGAGCACGATCTGATTCCCCATATTGAAATGCCACCACCTGAATTCCCGGATACTTCTGCTTGATCGTTTCTTGAAAACCCTGCTCGCGCTCGTCGGTCGAAACAGAACCTGCCTTGACCCCCAGAACCGCAACCTTGCCTTTGCCGCCGAGTTTCTGCGCCAAGCGCTCAGCCGCAGATGCTCCTCCCTGGCGATTGTCTGTCGCGACGTACGATACGTATTGTTCGGTCCCGATCCCTGAATCGAAAATTGTGACCGGAATGCCCTCACGTTGCGCGCGCTCAACCACGGGCACCAGCGAGTCACGATGGCTTGGAGCAATGACAAGTCCATCCACGCGACGATTGATGGCATCCTCCACGATATTGATCTGACCGGTGTAATCAGTCTCGCGGGCCGGACCGTTCCAAACGATCTCGACGTTCATTTCCTTTCCAGCGGCTTCAGCTCCGGCATGAACACTCTGCCAGAAAAAATGAGAGACGCCTTTGGGAATTACGGCGATCACTTTTTTTCCACCAGTCTTGTTTCGATTACAGGAAAGCAGCGCGGGTAAAATAAACAGATTGATGATAAGTAGAAGAACAAGGGTCTTCGTTTTCATTTCATCTCCTCCATAAATCGCTTCGCAAACAACTTAAGTATCCAGATCACTTGTATCGAGCAATCCTTCGCGCTCAAGTTCTCTAAATCGTGAAATCGTCGCTTGCACGCCTTCGGCCAACGGCGTCGCGGGTTGTGGACCGAGCGCAGCTCGAATCGCGGCATCGTCCATCTCAGCTGGGATCGGTAGAGAGGTTTCGGCAACAGTTATGCTACCGCGTGAAGCAGGATTGATTCTTTCAATCTCCCGCACTACATCCTGCACGTGAATCGTCTCGCCATGAAGATTGAACACGTGAGCGCCACTCAAGTTGGAGGTTGCGGCTCGAATAAAAATGTCTGCGGTGTCGGCGATGTACTGAAAGTCAGTGCGGCCTCCAAAGCGAATGTGAAAGGGCCTGCCTACTACGGCTGCTTTCATTGCTTTGGTGGGATCTGAGGTAAGGCCAACATCACGCCCAACGCCATAAATGGTCAGTGGCCGCAGCCCAATGCTGTTGATTCCGTGATCGAGAAAATAGACTCGAGCGTTGCCCTCGTTACAACGTTTGAAGACTCCATAGTGTGAGCTGGGTACCGGCTCATCAGCTTCGGTCATGGGTCGATCATCTTCGGACTCTCCGAACACAGCGGCTGAACTGGCATAAACAACGGAATTGATTTGGCCAGCGGACTGACGCGCCGCTTCGAACACGTTAATTGTGCCGATGACATTTACCAGGGCTCCTGCAGGTGGATTAGCTCGACAGGTGGGCACTTGCAAACCAGCCAGATGAATCAAATTCGTAACATCGTATTTCTCGATGACAGGCAACAGTGATCCCTCTTCAGTAATGTCTCCTACAACCAGTTCGGTGCGTGAAATTTGTTTCGGTGTCATGATCAATCGCAGCCGCTGCGGGTCTGTGTTGCGATCGAAAAGGATGACGCGCGCGTCGGCTTCGAGCAGACGCCTGGTAATCCACACGCCGATAAAGCCGTGAGCTCCGGTAATCAGAAAAGTTTGCGACGATAGCGAATCCATTCAGTTTCCCGAGACACCAGAGGACTTATTAGAAGAAATGTCTTCCTGCACGATTGATCTGATTTGCTGGGTTATCCGGCTGAGAGCCTCATCAATTTCAATCTCGCCAACGATTGCTTTTTGGATCGTTCGCCAGATCACATCCTCAACTTCAGGATAGCGAGCAAATTTTGGTGGGATAAGAATGTGTTCACTGATGACTTGTTCAAGCATCTGCAATCGCGAGCGGTTCGACTCGTCGGCTTCCGCCTGCATCGCTCGCATGACTGAATGACGAACGGGGACGCAGCCCTGGCGCGCCTCACCCATTTGTTGCTCGACACTAGTGAGATGCTTCAACAACTCCACCGCTTCGGGTTTGTCAATTCCCTTCCTGGTTAAGGCAAAAGTATGACCGCCGCCGTAGGCGAGTGATTTTCCCGCTGGACCAATGGGATATGCACAGACCGCGAAGCGATCATAGACTTCCGAAATTTCTGGATTGCGATAAAGGCTGTAATAGCCCGGCCAATCGCCGACCATCGCTGCCCGCCCGCTGCGAAAACATGAGTGAACTTTGTCGTAATGCCAATCGGGCAGTTCTGGTGGCACCAGACCGTCGCGATAGAACGTTCGCAATAAATTAAGGGCCCAGTGGCCGCCCTCATTTTCAATTTCAGGCACGAGCTTCTCAGGAAACAAGCTCGCTCCGGCCATTTCCGCGAGCTCAAAAAAGGTCCCGAATAAACCAGACTCACGGCCGGGAAAAATGAAGCCATAAAAATTGGGGGGCGAATTCTTTGCGCGAGCAATCTCTAACAACTCATCCCACGTGCTCGGAGGCTTCTTAATCAGATCAGTACGAAAGTGCAGTAATCGCACGTCAATGTTTCGCGGAAGGCCATACAAGCTTCCTTCGACTCTCGCGAGCTCCAACAGCAACGGCATGAAATCGTCGCTAGCGGAAGGCTCGATAATTTGATCTAGAGGCGCGAGAAAGTGGAGTTGTGAAGGTGCATATTTTGTATGCGTGGAAACGAGGTCATAGGGTACATCAGACAACTCTGCGAGGTGGTGATTGAGGGCCGGGTGATCCCCTTGAAACGCGACGTCAACTGCAGTGCCTGTTGACGAAGTGAAGGCCGGCAGGCATGCGTAAAGCGGATCGTACGCCGGACCACTAATCAAGGCTACTTTTAGTTCGTTGGCCATTTGCTCGTGAGCAGTGCGGCTTGGCCGCCGCACAGTGCGGTAAGGCTAGGCCTTACCGGAATCGACCCTCTTAATATTCTGGAGGCTACGCCTCCGCTTTTTTGAGGCGCAGCCTCAAAGGCAATAAGGCAATGCTGACCGGAAAGGCAAAGCCTTTCCGCACTGTACGGCGGCAAAGCCGCATTCGAGGCGCCCTTTATTCTTCGCGAATTGGATTTCGACACATCTCTACCTTGGTCCACGACCTACACTCCGAGCGCTCTTCCAGGCGTCGCCGTCGGGAAATTCATATCTCTTCAAAGAATCTGACTTCATCGTGATGCTGTAGCCCGGAGCCACCGGCGCGCGATATCGACCGTTGCTGATAACAACCGGATCTACAAAGTGCTCGTGAAGATGATCCACAAATTCGAGTCGCCGGCCTTCGAGTGATCCGCTAATTGCCACGTAGTCGACAATCGAAAGATGCTGGACATACTCACACAAGCCGACTCCGCCCGCATGCGGGCAAACCGGGACTCCAAATTTCGCGGCCAGCAACAGCACCGCCAGAACTTCATTGACCCCAGCCAGCCGGCAACTATCGATCTGACAAAACTGCAGCGCTCGAGCTTGTAAGAATTGCTTGAACATAATGCGATTGTGACAATGCTCGCCCGTGGCAACTCCCACGGGCGCCACGGCGCGTGAAATTGCTGCATGACCCAGGATGTCATCAGGACTGGTAGGCTCCTCGATCCAGAGAGGCTTGAACTTCGCGAGCGCTTTCATCCACTCGATCGCCTGCGGAACGTCCCAAACCTGATTGGCATCCATCAGTAGCGTGCGATCCCAACCAATCTCGTCCCGAATAAGTTGCGCTCGTCGTAGATCATCATCGAGATTGCGACCGACTTTCATTTTGAAATCTGTCCAGCCCTGAGCCATCGATTCTCGCAAAAGAGCTCGAATCTTTTCATCGCTATAACCAAGCCAGCCCGCCGAAGTCGTGTAAGCCGGATAGCCGTGCTCAAGAATCTCAGTTTCTCTCGAGCTTTTGGTCGGCTCCATGTCAATCAGAATTTGCAGCGCCTCGTCACGAGTGAGAGCGTCGCTCAAATAACGGAGTGGTACCGCCGAAAGCAACTGGTCCGGCCTCATGTCGATCAATAGTTTCCAGAGCGGCTTATCCTCGACCTTCGCGTAAAGATCCCAAACAGCATTCACCAATGCTGCTGTCGCGAGATGAATCACGCCTTTCTCGGGACCAAGCCAACGAAACTGGCTGTCACCCGTTAGCTCATCCCAAAACGCTCCCAGGTCTGAAGTGAGTGACGTCAAGCTTCTACCCTTCAGCATGGCGCCGAGCGCTTCAATTGCGGCGCAACAAATGTCGTTGCCTCGTCCGATTGTGAACGTCAGACCATGGCCTTCCAAACCTGACGCACTATCGGTATGCAGAATTACGTAAGCTGCCGAGTAATCGGGATCGACATTCATTGCGTCCGACCCATCAAGTGAGCTTGAGGTCGGGAACCGAATGTCACGCGTCTCGATGCTGGTTATTGTGGTTCCCATTTACTTTTCACAACCCGAGTCGCGGATTCTCGACTTTCGCGCAGACGCGCCGCGGCCTGCTCGGGAGTAATGTCGCGTTGTGGCATAGCCAACAATTCATACCCAACCATGAACTTGCGAACTGTCGCTGACCGTAATAAAGGCGGATAAAAATGCGCGTGCAGGTGATAGCCGCTATGTTCGCGGCCATCAGTTGGGCGCTGATGAAATCCCATCGTGTACGGGAATGAAGTTTGAAACAGCCCGTCGTACAAAGTTGTCAACTCTTTCAAAAGGGCAGCGAGATCGTCACGTTCCGCTTCACTCAGTAAATCAATACCGGTCGTGTGTCGCTGGCCGACAACCAGCGTTTCGAAGGGCCAAACGGCCCAGAAAGGTACCAGCGCAACAAAGTCTCCCTTTCTGCAGACGATTCGCATTTCCTTCCGCAACTCCAAATCGAGATATTGACACAGCAAACATGCATCGTGGTTTTTGCTGTAATCCTCAAAGGATGCGAGTTCTTTCGCGACTTCGTCGGGAACGTGTGAGCTCGCCCAGATCTGTCCGTGCGGATGAGGATTGCTCGCGCCCATCATCGTGCCGCGATTCTCAAAAATCTGAACCGAGTTGATGAAAGATAACGAACCCAATTCTCGATATTGGTCCACCCAGGCATCAACCACCTTCCGCAGCTCAGCTTCTGTCATTCCAGCGACGGTCAAATCGTGTCGAGGCGAGAAGCAAACGACTCGGCAGATACCTTCCTCGCCTTCAGCTGTCAGTAAATTGTCCTCGCTGAATTGAGTAACCGTTGTCTGCAAAAGCGCCGGGAAGTCGTTATCGAAAACAAAAATGTCCGCGTACTTGGGATTTGTCTTACCGCCGGCGCGATTGTTACCGGGACACAAGTAGCAGTTCGGATCATATTCGGGGAGCTTCGCTGCGTTGTCTGGTTCAACATGTCCCTGCCACGGCCGTTGCGTGCGCTGTGGCGACACGAGTACCCACTCGCGCAAGAGCGGGTTGTAGCGACGATGCGGATGTTTTTGCAGATCGAGATTGTCCATTCAACCTCGGATTCATAATCGGTTTTCGGCTAATCTTCGCTCGCAATTCTTTCTTGCTGGGCCTCTTCAATCTTCACGCCCTCAGGGCTGTTCTCGGTGAGCCGGGCGGTTGCCGTTCCACGCCGGCCCAATATGAACATCAGAATCCCAAAAGCCAACATTACGAGTCCCCACCACATGTTGACATTGATTCCCAATGACCGCCTGTATGGCTCCTTGTCACCGACTAAACCAAAGATCGAGAGGATCAACCCCAACAACGAAAACATCAAACCAATTGGAAGTCGAATATCGAGTCGCATCGTTACCTCTCCTTGAAAGCGCAGGCTCTGCTACCAGAAGATTATGTTGAGCACAAGCGCCGCCAACAGGACGAGCACAGCTAAGGTTACCGGCCGTTGTAACCAGGAAGTCTCATCGTCCTTGGGGCGTTGGGTCAAAGAATAGACCAGACCGACGAGATCGTTTTCGTCGCGAGCTCGAGTTAGCAGGCTAACGATGATGGTTACAACAAAGCACGATGTCCAGGCAAAAATCGCGGTCCAAAAATTCTGAGCCATCTCGCTCGGATAGACATGATGCACGCCAAACCAGCCGCCTTTGACTCCTACCAGCGCACCTGCGGGTAAGGTGAGACCGTGATGAATAGCCGCAGCGACCGTTCCCGCGACTAAACCTGAAAAGGCTCCATGGCCCGTCGTTCGCTTCCAAAACATTCCCAACAGGAAAGTGGCGAACAACGGTGCGTTAACGAAAGCAAATACTAACTGCAACATGTCCATGATGTTGTTGAAGCGTGTAGCAACGTAAGCGGCTGCGACAGAAATGCCGATACCGAAAACCGTTGCCATGCGTCCCATCCATAAATAATGGGCATCGGTGCCGTTCCGCCGGATGTAAGACTGGTAGATGTCATAAGTCCAGACCGTGTTGAATGCAGTCACGTTTCCAGCCATACCTGACATGAAACTTGCCATCAACGCCGTCAATCCAATGCCGAGCATGCCCGAAGGAAAATAATGTCCAAGCATCATGGGTATGGCCATATCGTAGTTAAAGGTGCCATCCAATTTCTTGGGAAGGCTGAGACCAGTAGCGCCTGACTTGTAAGTGAGCGCGATGGCGATCATTCCCGGAAGAATTACCAGGAACGGAAAAAACATCTTGGGCACCGAAGCAATCAAAGGTGTGCGACGCGCTGCCGACATGGACTTGGCAGCCATAGCTCGCTGCACCACTAGAAAATCGGTACACCAATAGCCGAACGAAAGAACGAAGCCCAATCCCATTGCCAAGCCAAACCACTCGACACCCATTGGATTGGTAGTGGAGGATCCCATGTAACTCCATGAGTGGGTCCAGGCGCCGGCTCCGTACCCGTTGGCCGTAGCCACTCCTGCCAATCGTGCCTGCAACCCGCTCCATCCTCCTGCATCGCGCAAACCGAGAAACACCAACGGCGCAAAGCCAAAAACAATTAGAAAGAACTGGAGCACTTCGTTATAGATTGCCGAGGTCAGGCCACCCATGAAGACATAAATCAGCACGATGGCAGCGGCCATCAAAATACTGAAACTGAAACTCCAGCCCAGCAGTACGTTCAGCAGCAGACCCATCGCGTAGAGGGATATGCCCGATGAAAAGATTGTCATCACTGCGAACGAGATTGCGTTTAGTCCTCGAGTCTTTTCATCAAACCGCAATTTGAGATATTCCGGCACCGATCGTGCGCGTGAGCCGTAATAAAACGGCATCATGAAAATGCCCACGAACACCATCGCCGGAATTGCGCCAATCCAATAGAAGTGGCTCGTTGCGATACCGTACTTCGCTCCCGAGGCGCCCATACCGATAACTTCCTGAGCTCCAAGATTTGCTGAGATGAACGCCAGTCCTGTAATCCAGGCAGGGATGGATCTGCCAGACAGAAAAAAATCGGTGCTGGTCTTCATGTATCGCTTCAGCGCCACGCCGATACCGAGCACGAACGCGAAATAGATGACCATGATGGTCCAATCCACGGCGGTTAGATTCATGAACGTTGACCTCCAACTCTTTGGAGCAGTTCTCGCGTATCAGACCCAGAGCACGGGCTGGCGAATGAAAAAATTGCGTATTACTTCCTCGACCTGTGAATCAGCCGGCAGAGTTGTCCAGAGTTTGATGTACTCATCGTTGTTAAAAGCTAAGCCACCGAAAAGTAAGCAGTTCTGTCGCATGGGCCATTCAGAGTCGTACATTACATCGGGTTTTGACGGCCAGCTTTTCTTGTCCTTGATGAAAGGAACCATGAATTGCAGGGCCCGCCGCATGCCGCGTCCGTCAGCAAGCTCGAAAGACCACAAGTTTTGTTTTGGGGTTGAAAGAATTTCGCAAACCATAGCCATGGCTTCGAGATTGAAGAGCGAATAGCCGTACGGTTTGGTGCGACGCAACTCTTGAGGAAAGCTGCCGTCTGCAGCCATTTGCTCCGGCAGCAAGACCGTCTTGAAGCGATCGCGGCAATAAGCCAGAAGCTTTTGGTTTCCGGTGAGGTGAGCAAACGACGCCACCTGCATTACCCAGCAGGTGCCGTGATTGTTTTTCGCATCACGTTCGTCCGTCCCATTCTTACTCGTGGTCATCCAGTCAAGGTAGTCAGCGAACCATTGTTTGACGCGAGCAAGTTCGCCAGCGGAAAGCGAGTTCGCACTTTCGAGCAGCTCGATCGACTTCGCGACTTCAACGAGATGGATGGTGTCGATGATGCCGATTCCTCGACCAGTAAAGCGCCCATGAATCGCTTGCGCGAATTGTAAGTTTGGATTCATCCGGGTCTCGGGTGTAATGAACCAGGCGCGAAGGTGTTTCCCGGCAAGCGCAGCATAACGTCGATCCCTGGTTACCTTCCAAGCCGCAGTCAGCGTAGGAACCTGAACGCTTAAGCGCATCATCGCGCGGCGATGGTCCACAAAGTTATCCGGATTGGACATGCCATCACGCTGAATGTATGGCCCATCGGGACTCTGAGGATCCGGCCACCAGTAATCACCTTCGGAAAAGAAGTCGTGAATACCACCGGCACTCCGCGGGCTGTGAGACGAAGTGATGGTAACAGGCTCCTCTTTCAAGTATCGGTTGGCTGCCGTCAGGATTCGAGCTCGATCAAGCTGTGCGAGGTTAAGTTTGGAGTCATCAGCGCGTACTGGGGACATCAGCTGCGTCAAACAGAATGTCAGCGCTGGAAAGCAGCGAAGTGAAGACTTCTTATTCACACCCGGTTTTAACCGGGTGATTACAGCCAATACGTATTTCCTTAACCGTTTTAACGGTTTCGGACAATGTAAACCGTTGAAACGGTTCGAAAAATCATCCAGGCCGCTGATCACCCGGTTGAAACCGGGTGTGAATGAGAAAACTAACCTCAAAGTTGCATTCAGTCTCTTCACAACACTCCGTGACCGATTGAACTTCCCCTATGAGAACTCCGGCTATTGTTAATCACTTAATCACTTTCACATCCAACCAATCAGCGTGAACTCGGCCGGTCACGTTGGCGGCATTCTTGACGGACAACTGCAATCGACGTACGCCGTGAACATTGACCTTCAATGTGCGTAAGCCATCGGCCTTCTTGATGACCCCGCTGCTCCACAGCTCCTTACCATCGCCAATCAACGTGAATTCCACTCCACCGTCATTCGCTTGCTGATCGTCAATTCCCACGGCTGCTATTAACGTCTCGTATCCCTGCTCTAATCTGAACTCGATGTCGGATTTTGTCGGCATTCCAATTCCACCAGCGAAGTGTTGTCCGCCAACAAACAGTCCCTTACCGGTATAAGTTCGATTCAATTCCGGCTGTCTCCAACCAGGCGTAATCGAAAGGACTTCCAGTTCCGTAAGCGGAGTCTCGGAAGCTGTTACATCATGTGGAACGAACTTGATGGTAGCTTTCTTTTCGTTCGTCGTACCGTCCTGACCGACCGTTTTCACATCCGCCGTGTACCCGGCGCGAGGATCGAGATTGCGCAGCGCAAAAACATTAGACGGTGTGAAGCCCACGACTGCGCCATTCAGGAAAACTTCATAACCCGCGGCGGGCTGTGGTCCAGCGCTCCATCTGAGGTTCACCGCATCTGGTCCAGCAGCCTCGACCCAAAGCCCCGAAGGCTCTCGTGTCGGAAAGTGATAACTGCCGGCACTTTCGAACTCCACCTTCCAACTCACCTCGCTCGTTCTTGCGGATGTGAACTGAACGGCTGCCCAGCCTTGATGATTGGAAATTGTGACGGGCAAGTTACCCTGCGGACCTACCGCGATGGCTCGCTTAATAGCAAAGTTCTTTTGGTTGGGAAAGGCAAAGCGAAGTTCGTAAGCATCGTTTTTGATCAGCTTACTCTTACCCTGATAAGCATTGGTCCTGCTATCGTAGCTTTGTGAAATCAGGTCGACCCATCCCTGAGTAATGTGACGATTAGTTGAGATGAGTTGCGGATGATTGTCTTCAGGAAGCAGAGTGAGCAATCGACAGCTGGCCGGCAACAACTCAATCGACATTCCCTGCTCCCAAAGCCCGAGGTATTCCTGGTTCCAATAATCAAAAACGTGAATCCTTTTGCCGGTGGGTAAACCGAGGTCCTTCCAACTTACATAGAGAGGGGCGCTCTTCGAGTCATCGTAATTGAAGAGACCGACGACGTCGTAAGAACGACCCAGGTGATTAACTTTCAGATCCCAAACGTGTTTATTACGCTCAGAAGGAAAAAGGTCGAGCGGACGAATGTCGACTGCAGGGTAGACGCGCCGCAAAAGCTCGACTCGATCCGGCGACAAGTCCATCAGACGATCGCTCGTCAACAAAGCTTGGCCTGTCAGACCGACCAAAGTAGTCCAGGCTCGCGCTTGTTCCAACGGCAAAGGCGCGCGTACAACCAAAACATCAGGATCGTTGTACCAGGCGATGTTGTGAAGAAAATAATATTGGGTCGTGGCTCGCATCGCGTACTTGAAGCCATCCCAACCCAGCACCACGTCAGCGCCAGTGCGCGAGCCGTTCATTATGCCGGCGCCCTCCAGTGGAACCACCCAGCAGCCGAGGAGGTAACGATGTGGGCCAATTGACTCGCGGATTGTATTGAGCGTCTGACGGTACAATTCATCCGGATCTGCGCCGGGATTCTTCATGAATTCCTTCTTGGCTTTGAACTCGCGTATTACGATCGGTTGGCCGTCGATCTTGAAGTACTCGTATCCCCACTTGGAAAGTGTTGTGAAGAGATCAGCCAGATATTTTTGCGTTTCCGCTGTAGAAGGATCGACCAGGAACTTCCCTTCCCACGTGTCTGCAGCTGAAGAGCCGTCAGGTTTTTTTAAGAACACGGCGGGATGATTTCTGATAACAGCTTCGTTACTTTGCCCGTGAGGCGCCAGCCAGATGCCGGGAGTCAAACCCATCGACTTAATATCCAGGGCCAGCCGATCCATTCCACCCGAGAATCTTTTATCGATCGTGGTCCAATCGCGATTTTCTCCCAACCCGTGTCCAGTTCCCTGCCAACCATCGTCGATCTGCACGAACTTCGCACCGTAGTCTTTTAGGTTCGCGCTAATCCAACGCGCGTTGTTTCGGATCTCGTCTTCATTGATTTCCTGAAAATAGAAGTACCAGGAGCACCAACCGGAAGGCGGCAAAGGAAAGTTGGTTTTATCGAGAGGGCTGAAGAACTTGATCCCAAGCGCGTCTTTGTAATAGTTCGGCTTGACCGAGCCATCGCGCAATCGAACTTCGTCCTTCGTTGGATCGAATACTCCATCAGAGAGAATCGTCTGAACATCTCCCAGGGTCATCACCGTCACGTCGTTGCTCGTGCCATCATGAATGCGAGCCGGAATCGGACGCGGCCAAGCCGGCTGCGACTTGACTCGCTGTTGGCCCATCACGAACTGCCCCGGGAGCGCAATGTTGATGATTAGAAGAATTAAGAATTTCTTTAGCCACATAAAGTTGATTAACAGCGCTGAGTCTATCGCGTGAACATGCCAACAAAGCCTCCGCTGGCTCGCATCTCAATCGTGAGTCTATCGCTGCGGCTGGCGGTCGAATCTTTCATCAACAGCGCGGCCGCATCTTCTTTACGATCGAGTGCAAGCTTAGCTCGATACGTGCCGCGACTCAGGAACGAAAGTGGAACGCGAAGAGTCCGCTCCACCTCACCATTCATAATCGCAAGCATCCACATGGCGCCTCGTCGTCGCGCGAACACCGCGATCTCGCCAATCTCAGAGTCAGTCAAGACGATCGTTTCATCCCAAACACTCGAGATCTTTTTTATTGTCTCCACCGCGGGATTCTGAAGAATGTTCCTCGGGTGAGCTCCAAAAATTAATAAAGGTGAGGTAAGGATAATCGCACTCGCGATCTGATGTGACCACGAAGTCTCGCGACGACGCTCACCGAAATGCATCGGCGTGTAATCGCCGTGACCGGCAAGATAACGCGTGAATGGAATCGTCGTGTTATGCCTAGCGCGCGTCAGCAGGCTGCGATATTCGAGGCCTCGCACGGCTTCGCGCGTCAATTCATTCGGCCACGTGCGCGATTCACCGGCAGGCTTGTTCGCGCCATGAAACTCAACCATCACCTGGTGCTCAGCCGCCGTACGCAGTAACACCTGGTATAAGTCGATCACCTCTTTCGCCTCGTGATCGAAAAAATCAATTTTGGCGCCGACAACTCCGACGCGATTGCATAGACTGAAGAATTTCTCTCGATTGTCTGGAGTTCGCAGGTCCTTGCTGTGTTTCCAAAACCAGATCCCAACGTTCTGCTGTCTTGAGTAATCGACCAGTTCTCGCATTTGGCTTTCAGGCCAACGCTGCCAGAAGCCTTCTACCACGTGGTATTCAAATCCAAGTTCACCCGCAAGCCTGGAAAATTCTTTCATCTCGTCAAACGTGTTCTCGCCGCCGTCGAGATAACGCCACACGGCCCGACCTGGTCGCACCCATGATGTGTTTACTCCGGTTGGAAAGAGAGCTTTCTCCGGTGGCGGGGACACATTGCTGATAATGTCCGAGTTCACCAGGTCGTTGAGATTGCTAGCTATCATCAACACCCGCCAGGGAGTCGTGATGGGGCCTTCAATCGCAGCGGCTTTCGACAATCGTTGTGCTTCGTCTTTGCCGTAGCGCAAGTCGAACGGATGACTGATGGGAAGAGCGTGACCAAGGCGTGTTGTGAAGCCCCTCTTTCCATTAGCCTGAAGACCCATGCCTGCGTAATTGACTAAGGCAGCTTCGGTAATTGCAAGGTAACCTGCCGCATTGGGCAACTTGATCGTCAGCGGAGGCGCGACCCATTCGCCATCCTTAACAGATTCAATTTCTTTCTTCTGATGAATGCCTTCGTAGTGACCTTCAAAATCGTGAAACCAGACGACACTGCCTGCAGGCAAGGTGAAGGTGCTCGCTTCATCCGGCACTCGGCTACCGGAGCCGGGGATCAAATGTCGAAAGGCAAACCCATCATTGAAAACACGTACTTCGAGGACGTAAGTGCCGTGACCGGGCGAATGTTCGACAGTAATCTTTAGGCCATTACAAAGATCGCGAGCCACCGAATGAACACCGCGGCTAATGTAGCTTTCGCTTCGACGGTAGCGAGTTACTGTTCGTATCAGACCGTCACGGCTGAGGTTCACCCCATCAACGACCATCGTCAGTTCGGATTCAGTAATCGCGATTCGTCCATTGAATGTGACTTGATAGCGAAGAGCACCGCTGTTCTGAAGTTTGAACTCAATCAATCCGTTTGGACTCTTAATACGCAGATCGATTGGCTTCTGAGCCAGCCTTAATCCGGCAATGAAAACCGGAGCCGCCACCGCGCTTGATAGGAAAGTGCGCCGGTTTTGACTCACACTCGCTTCATGCCGCTTGAAGTCAGCAACAGCGGGTATGGCGCCAAATGCGGATTCCCTTTTCATCGTTAGGTTGTTAATTCAAGAGCCTCCGCCGACTTAGTTCGCGTTCCAACTCAGCGGCTTCGGCCGGTAGTTCACACTCGCTGCGCCAAGCTGCTCGTTCATAATCAGGAATGCGCCCAATCCGTGGAAGTCGTTTTCATTTCGCTTCCGAGCAAAGTAATAGGCCAGGTCGCTGACATTGGTGCCTTCGCAAATATCGATCAGATTTGTAAGACCATCGCCGCCCATGGACAGTTTAGTCAGCACTCCGCGATAGCCTTTGAGGGCTATCGCCTCGTAGCGCTTCGGTAGATAACCGCGCTTGGCTCCCATCCACATCATGTAGCTATACATGCTGGAGCTTGAGGTTTCGAGCCAGTTTCCTTCGACGCCGCCTTTATCGACAACCTGATACCACAAACCGGTTTTTGGATCCTGAAAATGTTCGTAAGCTTTCGCGAGTTGTTGGACGATCTTGATTAACTCATTTCGCTGAGGTTGATTTTTGGGCATGACTTCCAGTAACTCGATCAGAGTCATTCCGTACCAGCCGATGGCACGACACCAGTGGTAGGCCGATTGATGAGTCGTGGGATTGGCCCAAGGTTGAGCACCACTTTCGTCGTATGCATGCCATAACAAACCAGTCTCCGGGTCGTTCAAATGCTTGTAATAGATGAGCATTTGCCTGGTAGCTTCGGTATTCGTGTATTTGCTGTCGCCAAACATCTGACCGTAACGAACGAGGAATGGCATCGACATGAAAACTCCGTCAGCCCACAGCTGCCATTGCCGGCTCTGTGTGTCAGCGTGCCAAAAGCCACCGTCTTTTGTGCGCGGATACTTATCAAAGACCTTGCGAATGTTCTCCGCCGCAAGCTTGTATTTCTCCTCCTTTGTTTCCTTGTAAAGGATCAGCAGAAGATTTCCCGGCAGCATGTAATCAAGCGCATTAATCGGACGATTGATGGTGCCTTTGTCATCGATATGCAAATCGATCCAGGCGTGCATGTGATTCAGATAGCGAGGATCGCGCGTTCGGAGATAAACAAGATATTCTCCGTATAAGTAGAGTGACTTTGCATAACCCCACCCCTTTAGCGAGTCCGCGGTTGGATAGCGTTTGATGGTTGATTCGACGATTGCTTTTGACCAATCCGTGCCGGCTTTTGAGGCGATCGGTAACGAGCGGGCCGTGATAGCTGCCGGGCTCGTAACTAACAACAGCATTAACGTGAAGCATTTGAGCGACTTCTTCATTCGCTTGTCTCCGAAATATCTTTCAAGGATTCGGTTCAACCTATGGTCAACAGACGTTCACGATCCGATGGTCCCAATGCCGGGATCCGAGTCATCATTGTTTTGAAATTGCGATCTTCAAAGTGCGGAGCTGCGCGACGCATCAGCGGGAAAAGTGTTTGCGGCGGCCATTCACCCAGCTGTTGATAAGTCCACTTCTGATCGCCGACGGCAAATGGATACAAATAATCCAGAGCTCGGCGAATGCTACGGCCATCCCTGGTTTGGTAGCTCCATAAATCCACGTCGACGTTTTCTGCAAGCCTTGCCAGCAACATCAAGCCGTCTAGGTTCCCATTGCTGTAGCTCCACGCCCGCGTACGGGCTAACTCCAGCGGTTGACGGCCATCGGGTTCGACCTGTACCGCGATTCGCTTTAGCTTGGCATTTTCTACAGTCTGTTTGGCGAGATCTTTCTTGCCGAGAAAGAGTGCGAACGAGGTTACTTGTACGTCGTAGTAAGTCCCATGATTGTTCTTAGCTGCAGCTTCATCACGACCGTTCTTGCTGCTGAGCATCCATTGCAAAAACTCTTCGTACCACCGCTCAACTCCGCGTTGATCCTCTTTCGTCCATACCTTTGCACCCGCGAGCAAACCAACTGAATCAACTACATCCGTCAGGTTCCGCGTTTCAATGAGACCAATTCCACGACCGGTAGTTATGCCGGGAATGCCCTGCCCGTATTGCAAATTTGGATTCATACGTGTCGCCGGCTCGATAAACCAGACACGCAAAAGTTGGCGGGCTTTGGTCGCGTATCGTTCGTCGCCCTTCAGGAAATAAGCGAGCGATAGCACCCGGACTGCCCCAATCATCTGGTCCATTGAGCGATGGTCGCTGATCTTATTGATCTCCGGATTTCGCTCCCCGTCGCGGCGAATGTAAGGTAGGCCATTTGATTTGGTGGGATCTGGCCAGAAGTACGGCGCCTGACTCATGTAGTCGTGCTTGTCGCCGCTTGGTGGTGTGATAGTTTTCGTAACGACAGAAAAGTTGTCGCCAGTCAGAGCTTGTTGAGCTTCCTTCTCGAGTCTCGCAACTGCGGGAGCAAGCTTCTCGTCATTAGCTTCGACCTTCTGTTTTGTTTCTGCGAGTTTTTTGCCGTCAAGTATAAAGACGCGTGGTGAAGCCGACCTTTGCGCTACCGAGTTGGAAAACACTATCAGCAGCAACAGACTCGTCGAGACAAGAAATCGGTACGCTCGCGTCTGCGCAACACAGAAGTGAAGCCATAGCGTTATGCGAGAGCCAACCCCACTATCTTTTGGACCAGAGTAAAACATTCAAATCAGACGAGAGCGAAGTTAACGAATGTCGGGACTGATGGTGAACGCGTTTGTGTTCCAATCGACGGTCACCGTAGTACCATCAGCGAACGTCGTCCGCTCCTTGCTGAATCCTTCACCGACAAATTCATGCTTAGTCATCTCGAGCAAACCCACACGTTTGTGCAGCGCGGACATTTGCTTAATCAATGACATCGTCTTCTCATCGGGCTGCGAAATGGGTAATTCAGGAACACCGCCGTTCAAAAGACCTTGTAACAAGCTCTTCTGATCGCGTGCGCCATACGAGATGACAACCGCGTCGTGATAAACCAGTTGATAAAGTGGAACCAGCACAGCCTTGCTGCCTCCACCTGATTGGTTAACGGTATCGACGTACGGCACGACCCAATCAGACCCTGACTCAGTCGCTACGATTCCCAGGTTCTGGCGTGACCAATTCAGCATCGCAGCCTGTCCGTGCATTGCGTCTGAATGGGACGTGGGATGCTGTTCATTAAAATCTTCGTCGGGAGGCACATACCCGACGACATCAATGTAAATTCCCTGAGTCTTAATGCCGTGATCGAATAAGAGGTTGTAGTTCTTCAAGAGATGACCAAGCATGAAACGAGCATTGAGATATGCCTGGATACCGCCGTCCCAATGTCGCATGAAAGGAATGCGTCCTTTTTTGGAGTCGCCAAAGCGCGACCCTGGGAATTGCTGCGGCGGAAGTCGTTCGTCCTCTTCATGCACGGCAAACTGTACATCGTACGACGGCGCGTCAAGGTAATAGTCGCGATACTGATCGTGGAGAATGACTGTGTAGTTTAGCTCGCGACACGTGTTAATTAGGTTCTTAAAACCATCCCAGCCCCCTGCCTGTTCTGGTGGCGGCAACGAATCGGGATGTTGGCGGTCGTAGCCTAGGTGGGGCCATCCAGCAACAAGAACAAGAAGCCGATCGATGCCTTTTGCCTTTAAAGCTCGCAACTGGCGAGCCCGTTCCGCGAAAGTTGTGAGACTGTAGTTTTTGGTTTGGTCCTTGGCGTCGAAACGATCACTATCAGATTTGAGATTTCTTAGAATGCTGACGCGGGTTTGTGGAGTTCCAATTAGATCCTTCACGCTTGGAGTGCGAGTCATTTTTTCCTGAAGTGAGACAAACAAGCCCGTCTCCTTCGCGAAGCGACGATAGCGCTTTGCCATGTCGACATAATTCCCATTTGCAAAGAAGCACATACGTGCTGACCGCAAGTAACCAAACCGGCCGAGTTGCGCGCGCCAGCGGGGACCGATTATGGTGGGGCCACCTGCCGGGTGGTTGAATTGGTAGGCCGCGTCATCAGGAGTCTCTACAATCAGCATCGCCGCCGCGGCGCCTTTCTGGAAACCCCACCACGACATTGACCATGACTCCACTACATGACTCTGAAGCACGCTGTGATCGGTGGGGGCAATCTTACCTTCCGGTGTTATGGAACGGATAGGGTAATACTCTTTCGGCCAAGTGCGTGGCAGGATTGTTCCTCTACCATTGCTCAGGACAGTGTAATCAACTTCTCGGGAGTCAACGGCGCCGGGCCAGTCCAACTGTTTGACGGTTGCGTTCTCCTCAACCGCGACCACATCAAAAACGAGCTCTTCGTCTCGGCCTTCCAGACAAAGCGTCAAAAAGACTTTGAGGTTCAGGGTTTCGGAAGTTGATTGAGATTCTTTCCATCCTTCCAAAGTTATTTTGACGCCGCTCTTGAAGCCTGTGTCGTAGCGCTCAAAGGATTTCTTTCCAGCGTCTGCTAGCCGAACAAAGGTTTCGGTTCCCTTCGACTTGACCTGCAAATCAGAAGAGGAGGATGGAGCCATTTCCCACACTGTTCCTCGAGCTTGAACCTTAAGTGCCAGATCCGATTCACTGAGCGTGACTATGTTTTGCTTTCCGGCAATCGTCCACTTCCCCGCGCCGTTCGATACGGTCACTGCGGGTGCGCCCCACTGCTCGCGCGATATCTGTTGAGCACTAGCGGAGATAGTGCACAACATCAACGTTACTATGATTACCTGGCGGATTGAGAGCATGGCTAATAAGGACCAGGACTTCGTCAGCCCCGCGTTTCAAGAACGATCACAGTTGCGATGGGATCTGGAGCTGCTGCTGGAACGTCAATGCTCAAACCATTCTCACTTTGACTGAACTTCAAAGCTGCTCGTGGATTGGTCATTAAGTAAGTTCTTTTGATTGCCTTTCCCCAGCTCGGAACCTGCAGCTTTCCACCAGCCGGCCAATCAAAAACGTGCAGGTACACGCGCTGCCCCTTGCTCGTCGCACGACCAAAGGATAATTGCGTCGTGAACGGGCTGGCAGTCGTGCCGTAAATTGCGTCGCCATTCGTTCGCATCCACGTGCCAACAGCAGCCAAACGCTCAATGCTCGGCTGAGGAATCAGCCCCTCAGATGTTGGCCCAACATTCAAGAGATAGTTCCCGCCCTTTGAAGCTATGTCGATCAGATTACGAATGATGGTCTGCGGAGATTTCCATTGGTCGTCGTAGAACTTGTAGCCCCAGGTCGTATTCATGGTCATGCAGCTTTCCCAATCAATTCCAGGAAGACCATTCGCTGGAATCTGCTGCTCTGGAGTTCCGAAGTCGCCCGAATACTTGCGGTCAGTCTTGCTCAAACCGGCCATTCCCTGCCGGCCCTTGCCGACGCGGTTATTAATGATGATGTCAGGCTTCAAACTTCGGACGAACCGGTAGAGATCCTGTCCGTCTTCCTCAGTCCACCAGTCCTGCCATTCTCCGTCGAACCAAAGCACCGCCGGATCATAATTTGTGATCAGCTCACGCAACTGCGCCTTCATGTAAGTTATGTATTCAGCCTTCGCGCCAGGCTTCATTTTCGTCGTTCGATTGCCGGCGGTGGGATCCTTGCCAGGCGCATCAACGTATTGCGACGGATGGTGCCAGTCGAGGATTGAGTAATAGAAACAGAATTTTAAGCCTTGTTTTTTTGCCTCACGAGCGAGTTCCTTAATTGGATCACGGCGATAAGGCGTGAAGTCAACGATGTCGTACGAACTGACTTTGCTGTCGTAAATAGCGAAGCCATCATGATGCTTTGACGTGATGACTATGTATTTCATGCCGGCGTCCTTTGCCACGCGAACAAAGTCCGCCGCATTGAATTTCACCGGGTTGAACTGCGCGGCAAATTTTTCATAGTCGACGCGTGGGATGTTCGCCCACTCCATAATCCATTCGCCGATCCTCGTCGAACGTTGGCCCTTGTATTCGCCCGCGGGCACTGCATACAAGCCCCAGTGAATGAACATGCCGAAACGAGCTTCACGCCACCATCTCATGCGCTCATCTCGATGAGCCTTGGTCTCATCGACTTCGTTCTCGTCTTTAACATTGAGTTTAGCCGGCGGGTGGTGAGCGGTTGACTGGGAGCTAACCACAGGACTCAACGACCAAAGCGCTAACGTCGCAAAGATAATTAGTATCGTGACTTGTCGTTTCATTTGGAAACAGCTCTAACCTTGCTCGCAGGCTCAAACACACTGCAGCAGTTTGGCCGAATGTGCCGGCACATCCTTGAACGTTAATTCACCGTGGCGTCGCCCAAGCTGCTCGCCGGTCCAGTAGTCCTTGATTACAACAGGCCGGGGTAGACGGAAACTTAACGTGCGCGGCTCATCACTCCAATTGAACAAACAGACCATCAGCGTATGCTGAAGTTTGACGAAGCCACACGACAGCGAATCGTCATCAAATTCGGCTTCAACTCCGGTAGGCGGTAGCAACTTCCGCAGAATCGCCAGGCGGTCGGCGGAAAGTTTCGTCAGGTCATCGCCCGATAGCACCATCCCACCTGATGCATAGATAGCCGTCGCGTGAAACTGAAACTCTTCAAGCGGTAACTCGCCACTCAAGCAGATGGCGTCGGGATCATTCCACCAAAGTTTGCTGTTCTGCCAATTACGGTTGAGATTCTGACGTGCAGTCGTCTTGATGCGATCCCAAGTGCGCTTGATGTCATTCGAGCTACGCGAGCCATGGATCACACCCAGCGAAGGCCACAGCGGATGATTACAGCCAAGGATGAACCCATCACCGGCGCCACGCAGAATTGAACGCATGCCACGACGATAAGCCTCGATGCGAGTCGCACTTTGGTCGTGAAAATGGCCGCCGTGTATTGCGCCCCAGAAATTTGCGTCCAGCTTGAAGTAGCTGCAGCCCCACTCTTGCCGCATCGTGCGAAAAACTTTCTCGAGATGCTGCTGAGCTTCAGGGTGAGTGCCGTCGAGCACATACCATGGCCCTCGTCTCCATCCACCAAAGGTGACACGATCCGAACGTAATGGCTTGCCATCCGCGTCCTTCACAAACCAGTCGGCATGTTGCTGAAACAAATTTGATTTTTCTTCAGCAACGAAAGGAGCAACCCAAATTGCCGGTTCGAAATTGCGCGCGCGGATCTCTTTGAGCACGCTCTGCACAGCTCCGCCAAATGCAATTCCTGTTTCAAGCCAATCACCCATCGCCGGCTGATAACCATCGTCAATTTGAACGTACCTAAGTTGCGGGGCGTGTTTCGCTATGAAGTCGAGATTATCCAGCACCTGCTGCGCCGTAACTCGAGGACCGAAGCAGTACCACGAGCACCACCCGGTCGGCGGCGTTTGCACGCGCAATGGTGGATGATTTGTTCCAAGACGATGGGCGAGAGCCACCAGCAATCCGTTTCGATCATTACCATTGCGGTAGGTTAACTCTTCCAACTTCCAAATCTCACCAGGCTTGATGACCAACCCTTCGGTGTCGATCACTGCCTGCAATGAAGAGTCTCGCAGATAGAACTTTCCTGAAAAACGCCGGCATGAGGTGAAGGCCCAAAGATGCGTAGCGCCGGCCGGTGGTGACAGCGTCATCATGCCGTAGAACACTTTGGCATCCGCCGGCATAGGAAGTTTGTAATGCTGTCCATCGGTGTACTGACTAAAGTTGACCGGCTGAGCGAGCGTGCCCCCAGTCTGCGTAAGCATCTGAAATCCTTCGCCGTACAAGTGAGCTTCAGGAGAAAACCGATGAGCCAGATCAAGTAATATGACTTCCTTGATAGCGACTGGTTTGCCGCCTCTATTTATTAGTTCTGATGTGCAAAGACTACCGTGCCAGGCTCGCCGAACTAACACGTCGCTAACAGATGCGGAAGGATCTGCAGCGATAACACGCCAGGGTGCGTGTTCGACTCGTGTTGTGATTGGATTAAGTGATTGAGATGAGCCTTTCAGTCTTGATGCGACAGCCACCAACGGTGAAGCCAACGCCAGACTGAGCACTTCACGCCGTGACAATCCGAGTGACATCACACTTGGCCGCGCTCTCTTCTGCGAACGAACAATTCATCCTGTTTCGGTTCTGCTTCGCATTCGAGCGCCAAAGTAGTAATTGGGTCATCAGGAGCTTTTTGAGGTAGGCCTTTAAAGCGAATGCGATAGGTGTCCTGATCAAAATCGACCTTTTGGCCGGTGGCGAGCAGCGTCGCCGATTTCACTTTTGTCTGAAGACCGGCAAATGCCAGTGAATCGCCTCCGCCAGGCCAGAAATGCACATGAAAGTAGAGAGTATTGCCTCGACGCGAGAAGCTACCGTTTCGTGAACGACGCGGCTGACAAACGTCGGCGCCATAGAGCGCCTGACCGTTCTTATCCATCCAGCGGCCAACACTCGACATGATGCGAACGGATTCCTCCGGGATTGAGCCGTCCGGCTTCGGACCGATATTGATTAAATAGTTACCGCCATCGTGTGCGCACGTTATTAGATTCCGAATGACTTGCTTTGGAGTCTTCCAGGCATCATCGGCGGTGTGATAACCCCAGCTATCATTCATCGTCATGCAGCTTTCCCAGGCACGCCCAGCTTCAGCCGCTTCGATTCGTTGCTCGGGAGTCGCGAAATCCCCAGGAAGCTTATTGCGATTATTAACGATGATGTCGGGTTGTAGCCCAAAGACCATTTGGTTCATCTTTTCGGATTCCCAACCGTTTACATCCAGCGGCCATGACACGTCATACCACAGGACATCGATCTTGCCGTAATTGGTCAGGAGTTCACGAAGATGCGTGTGTATGTACTCCACAAATCTTTTCCGCGCAGCTTCGTCGGTTGCGCAGCGAGCTCCATCAGGATGATGCCAGTCCATTAATGAGTAATAGAATCCGACGCGCATGCCTTCCGCACGAGCAGCGTCGACGTACTCGCGCACTAGATCTCGACCTGCGCCTTGCTTGGGAGCACAGTAGTCCGTTGTCTTGGTATCGAATAGACAAAAGCCTTCATGATGCTTGGTAGTCATCACCATGTACTTCTGTCCCGCGCGTTTCGCGAGCTGGGCCCAGTCTCGAGCCGCATTTGGTCTCGGATTAAAACGCTTTGCGGCAGCCTGATATTCGGTTGCCGGAATGCCTTCCATTTCCATGACCCACTCATGACGGCCGAAGAGACTGTAGAGGCCCCAGTGAATGAACATGCCAAACTTGGCTTCGTGCCACCACTTCATGCGCCGTTCGCGATCGGCAATTACAGCGGGTGATTCAGCAGGCGGCTTTGGCTGTTGCGCGACGGCTGATTGAGAAACGAACGAAAGATCAGCGGCAGCTACCGTAGCGCTCGTTCCCAATAACTTCAGACAGTCTCTTCTGGAAAGTTGGTCTCGCTTCATATTTTGATTTTTATGGGCCTTTTAGCCAACCACGCCCAGCCTCCCAAGTTTATCCGTAGCTGGGCGTGGTCGATGAGATTAAGCTCGCGTCCGACTAACACAAGCTTTCAAATTTCCTACTTAATCTGAGAGACCGCGAGTCTCTTCTCAAAAATTAACTCTGATGGACGCCTGCATGACGCGCGGGAAACGAGCCGTTGTCGGAGTACCAAACGAGTTATTAGTTTGCTGGAAGCTGGCCGAGCAAACATTCGTCGCTGAGCACGTTGCTCCGGTTGGACTTGGATTGTTCACCACGAGCCCGAACGCCAATGCGCCATCAATATCATTGAAATTTGCGCGATTGAAGAGGTTGTAAATCTCCCAACGCAATTGCACCGCTCGACGCTCACCGATGCGAACGTTTTTGAAGAACGCCAGGTCGCTGTTAAAGATAGATGGAATGCGAACGTTGTTTCTCGGCATGTTTCCGATCTGCCCGATCGCGCTGGGCTTTCCAAAGCAAGTCGGATTGATCACGTAAGGCGTTCCTTTTAGATCCGCGCCGCTGATGTTCTTCATTGGATCGCAAAGCATAACCGGACGCGCATTCACGGTTCCTCCGGTGAAATCGGTTATCGGAGTGCAAACCTGAGTTCCGGCGCCTGCATTCGTAGAAGTTTGTGTCGAGCCCGCCGGGCAGGTTTGACTCAACGAAATCGTAGCCGCTGTCGCCGTGTAGGTCACGGCGATATTGTTCTTTGGCCTGCCGGTAGCAAATGAAGTGGTACCGGAAATCTGCCAGTTGTCCAGAACGGCTCTGACAAAACCGTTGTTCCATTTGCGGCTCAAGTCTGGAACGTCGTAGATGTAATTGATCGTAAGTATATGCGTCTGATCAAAGTCTGATGGCGCATAGTTGAAGGCTCGATACGGCCTCGGCAGAGAGAGGTCGGTAGTATCATCATTCGCATAGTCGAACGACTTGGAATAGGTGTAAGCCACACCGTACTGGAAGCCTTGCGTGTAACGCCGATTCACCTGAACCTGAATTGAATTATAGTTCGCGGTCCCGTCCCAGCTCACGAGGTTGATGTCCCCATAGCCTCGGTAGGGACGAAGGAAATCGTTATTCAACGCAGTGCTCGCTGTCGTTGCGTCGCGATTGCAATTGACCACGGTAGAACCGGCCGGGCAGGCCAAAGCTAATTTAGCTCCATCAGGCACGAAATTGATATTTCGCCGTTGTCCAAGATTCCGAGTTTGCGATCCGACATAGCTAACTTCGATCGCGGTCTTGAAGCCAAGGTCCCGTTGCACGCCGAACGAAAAGTTATAACTTGTCGGAGTTTTCGAGTTTACTTGCAGGGCGCTGATCGTAGTTGGGAACAACAATGACGTACCGATCAGAGATGGCAGCGTTTCTATGTTGCCATTTTGGATAGTGAAAGTCCGTTGTTGGGGAGGATTGTTTCCGAGACTACTGGCGCCTCCGGTTCCCCCACCAATGCGTGGAGCATGATACGCCCCAAACATTCCCCTGAGTACTGTCTTACCCTTACCGCCGATGTCCCAGGCAAATCCTACGCGCGGCTCCCAGTCGACGGGTGCCGTGTGCCGGTAGCCTTTTGGAGTAGAAGGATCGCCCGGTAGAGCCAGGCCATTCAGTGAATCTCCGAAACCTGGCACAAAAGACCGAATTAGTCTGCGGTCAACCAAAGGTGGATTGGCGAGAGAGGCGTTGCGGGGATCGATTGCAAACTGGTTCGCAGCCGCACAGGCGGTCCCCAAAGCTGGAATGCCATTCGGCGATCCTTTGCAGTACGGCAAGTACAATAGCGGCGCATTCCCGGCTACAAACTTTCGCGGATCGAAGTTTGATCCCTGACCATCGATCTGGAAGAACGGCGAGTGATACCCAAGCCGCAAACCATAAGTAAGCGTCAGGCTCTTGTTCACCTTCCATTGATCGCGAGCGTACCACTGGAACAATGTGAGCTGTTCGTTTGTGAACGGGCGCGCGTTATTCTCAGTGTAGCTGTTGAAGTTTCCCAGCAGCGCATTGGCATACGCATATCCGGTGTTACCGGCCGCGGTCGTGAACCCGTTACTCGTGCTGTTACCAAAATCAAAAACGCCTGACCATTGCCCGCCAGGCGCCTCTCGATTCAATAATCGTTCGAAATAAAAACCGAACATGAGGCTATGATCGCCCTTCGTAATGGAGACATTATCGAAGATGGATGGTCGAATGTGATCTTCGCCTACTTCGCCCCATCGATCCAGCCAGTTGATATTTGCAGCATTGCCGGAAACACTTGTCCAACCTGTTACCCTCGGAATTAGTCCGAGCGTATTGTTTGCTGGAAAGAGTTGCGGAGCTGTGTAACCTAGCGCCGACCTCTTCAGCCCTTCGGCAAAACCGTCCGAAGGTATGAATCCTTCGGTGTCAGTTCGCCAACTAACATTGAATTCGTTAACCAACGTCGGACTGAAGATGTGTACCCAGCCCGCTGAGCGACCATCATCAGTGTAGAGATAATGCGAACTGATGCCCCAGCGATCACGTCCTGTTGCCGTATTGGGCCAGCCGGAAGTCCCTAGCCCTTCGTTGTCAGAGGTCCACCATTGCGCCTTGAAGAAAATGCTATCACCATTCGTTGGCTTAAAGTCGAAGCGCGCAACGTAACTATGCTTCGGCGTATCCTGACTTTGCTGCTTGATGTAGTTAAAGGCAGAACCAGACGCGGTCTTGGTTGCATTCGGCAAGGGGAAGTAGCTCAGTAGCGCCTGCCCGCTCTTGTTGATGCGCCCTGTGGGGATCACATTGTTCGGAAAAGCCACGCCAGTTAATGGATCCAAGACAATCGGCTTGACGCCACTGGAGTTTATTGATTGCGAAAAATCGCCTGCCCGCTCAAGCGCTGAGGGAACAGTTACAAACACAGGATCGGTAGGCGTGATGGTGTGCGGCTTTTCCAGATTGAAGAAGAAGAACGCCTTGTTCTTCCACAAAGACGGTCCACCTTCGCCAAATTTCGGAAGCGGCATTGGCCCACCGATATTGAAGCCCCAGATATTGTGCCGGTAAAGTGGCCGCTTCAGACCACCTTTGTTACTGAAGAAGTTGTTCGCATTCAATGCTTCATTTCTAAGGAAGTAATATGCCGTGCCCGCATAATCTTTGCCGCCGCTCTTTGTGATCAAATTGATCATTGCGCCGCCATTATTTCCATATTCAGCACTGTAGTTATCGCGCAAGACCTTCACTTCGGCAATCGCATCCTGGCTGGTAGTCATACTTAGCAGGTTGCTGCCGCTTGGTTCGCTTGCATTCAAGCCATCGACAGTCGCGACAGTCGAACGACCGCGACCTCCGGAAAAATTCGGAAGAGTTGTGCCAAATCCGTCACCCACAGCTTCGGTGTCGGGAATATTCGACGTGCCGGGCAACAAACGCAAAAGCGAAGTGACATCTCGTCCCTTGGTGGAGATGAGGTTCAACTGATCCGCGGTAAGGCGAGCAGTCAGATCACTTGTTTCTTTTTCAACGACTGCTCCCTCGCTGGTCACAACGACCGTTTCGCTCACCTGGCCGGCCGTCAACTCCAGTTTTCCCAGCGCCAGATTTTCATTCAATGTCAGCACAGTGTTCTTGCGCTCGAGTCGTTGAAAACCGCTCCGCTCGATCCGGAGTGTATAAACACCCGGCTGCAGGGCTGAGAAAATGAAGCGGCCCTCCTCGTTGGTCGAGTCGGTGCGTGATGCGCCGGTTCCATCGCTGATCAAAGTCACGGATGCGCCGACTATGACGCCTCCCGACGAATCGGTAACAACGCCCGAAACAGATCCGGTGGTCGATTGAGCAGCCACCGACGCAGTGCAGAGCGCAAGTGCAAACAAAGCGATAATCAGGACTGAGCGTCGGGAAACGAAGCTGGACATGAGTAAAGCCTCCTTAAATGCGGGGGTTGTTAGATGGGACCGGTTGTCCCGGCCCAAATACTTTGTTCGCACTTCGAACAAAAGTCTGAATTAAATGCCGCGACTCCGCGCGCGAAGGGTGAGCAGCCGTTGCGTTTGTTATTCGACTACTACCCTCTTGCCGGGTGACCTTGTGGCTCAAAACTGATGCCGCGCAAGGCCTCGAACTAACTAATAACGACTTCAGGAAAGATGGCCTGGCTCGTCACCAAAGCCCTAACTTCTGGTTTGCCGCAACAGCATACTTGATTTTGTTACCGTTAACAAGTATTATTTTACCGGTAACATTTTTTCAGGGTGGCGGCCGGCTCTTGTCACGGCAAGGGAAAGTGCTGATGATAGTGCCGGCGAATTGGCCAATGCGACTTGCTCGTTCCTGTGACTTGGCCACTGACATTCATTTATAGTGAAATCAATCACCAGCATTCGCCTGGCTAGCTCCGAGCAGAAAATTCGAAGGTCTCAAATGGCGCAACTCCCCTATCTGGATAAGGTCGTAATAATTACCGGCGGTAGCAGTGGTATCGGTAAGGGGTGCGCTCAGGAATTCATTAGGGCGGGAAGTCGCCTCGTCATCTGCTGCAATAACGAACCCGAAGGGCTTGCCGTCGTTTCTTCGCTCAAGGAGCTTGCCCAGGCTCAGGGATCTGGCAGCGCGGTATTTATCTACTGCGATGTGAGAAAGACTGAGGACATCCGTAAGTTGATCGAGCAAACAATCTCGCTGCACGGACAAATCGATTGTCTTATCAACAATGCAGGCTGGCATCCTCCCCACAAGCCCATCGATGACTTTTCTGTGGAAGAGTTTCGCGAACTACTCGATCTTAATCTCGTCAGTATTTTTTCTGCTTGCAAGTTCGCGCTTCCCTACTTGCGCCAGACGCAAGGCAACATCATTAACATGTCGAGTTTGGTAGCAAGCATTGGCCAACATCACGCCACGACCTACGTCGCGACAAAGGGCGCCATTACAGCTTTCACGAAGGCGCTGGCGGTGGACGAGGCGCCTAACGGAGTTCGAGTTAATTCCGTATCCCC
>JADMIO011281662.1_pt1:32500-41481 | contig 41481 bp, 35 predicted proteins | sample 8958161 | NCBI WGS metagenome assembly JADMIO01 (sample SAMN16585339, study PRJNA669376) | soil metagenome | isolation source: Crop rotation soil | place: USA: Cullars Rotation, Alabama | collected 2011 | reverse complement strand
GGCTCGAGCCGATGCCGCCGAAGCTGGTGCCGATATCGAGGCCGGCGAGCGCGAGCAGGAAGCGCGCCAGGCCGAGCAAGGCGACGATGGCGATGAGATCGGCGGACCAGGAGAAGATCAGCCCGGTGGCGAAGGTCGGCACCAGCGCCGCCGCGACCCAGGTGGCGGCGAAGATCGCATAGGGGATGGCGCGGAACAGCCAGGAGGCATTGTTGGCGAGCACCACGTCCTTGCGCAGCAGCTTGACGAGGTCGCGGTAAGGCTGGATCAGCGGCGGCCCTTGGCGGCGCACCAGGCGCGCCTTGACCTTGCGCACGAAGCCGACCAGCAGCGGCGCCAGCCCGAGCACCAGCAGCATCTGCGCGGCCTGGATGGCGAGGGCTTGGATCATGGCCAGATCGCGAGCACGAGAAGGAGGCCGACCAGCGACGCGAAGACGAAGCCGAGATAGTGCCGAATGCTCAAATATTGCAGGCGGTTGAGCTGGCCGGCGACAAATTCGACCGCTACCCCGATCGGCGCGTAGAGGGCGTCCCAGATGGTGTCGCGAAGCTGCACCACGAGCCGCGCGGGTCTCGCGTCGAGCGGCGGCGGCATCTCGACCGTCTCGCGGGCGCGGAATACCAGCGTGCCGAACACGCGGCGGATCGGCTGGGCGAAGCTCGAGGCGCTGTATTGGGTCTTGGTGCTCGGGTCGGGATAGCCGCAATCCCAGGCCGGTCCGCGCCGGGCGCGGTTCGAAGCGAGGCGATGGATGAGAACCGCAGCGCCGCCGCCGGCGAGCAGCATGAAGACGAAGATGAGGAGACCGTTATAGGAGCTGCGCGCTTCGGCGATCGGCACGATGGAGAGGAAGGGCACGCCGGCCTGCGGCGGCATGCTGGTACCGATCATCGCATGCGTGGCCGGGGCGAGCGCGTCGATGAAGAAGCCGGGGAGAATGCCGGCGAGCAGGCAGAGCGCGGCCAGCGCGAACATCGCGGCAAGCGAGAAATTGTCGGTCTCGTGCGCGCGGCTCGCGGCTTCGGTGCGGGCGCGGCCGAGGAAGGTGATGCCGAACGCCTTGACGAAGCAGGCGGCAGCGAGCGCCGCGGAGAGCGCGAGCAGCGCGCCGACGGCCGGGATCAGGAACTTCAAGCCCCAGGAGGGAAGCTGCGGGCTTTGCAGGATTGCTTGGAAGGTCAGCCATTCAGAGACGAAGCCGTTGAGCGGCGGCAGCGCCGAGATGGCGATGCAGCCGATCAGGAAGGTGAAGGCGGTGAGCGGCATGTTGTGGATCAGGCCGCCGAGACGCTCCATGTCGCGCTCGCCGGTCGCGCCGAGCACGGCGCCCGAGCCCAGGAACAGCAGGTTCTTGAACAGCGAATGGTTCAGCACATGCAGCAGCGCCGCGGTGAAGGCGAGCGCGGCCGCCCAGCCGAGGCCGAAACTCTGAAAGCCCAGCGCAAGACCGAGCCCGATGAAGATGATGCCGATATTCTCGACCGTGTGATAGGCGAGCAGGCGCTTGAGATCGTGCTGCATCAGCGCGTAGAGCACGCCCATGACGCAGGTGATGCCGGCCAGCGCCAACACCAGCAGGCTCCACCACCATTGCGGCTCTCCGAGCAGATCGAACACGATGCGCACGAAGGCATAGACCGCGACCTTGGTCATGACGCCGCTCAACAGGCCGGAGACGTGGCTCGGCGCGGCCGGGTGCGCGAGCGGCAGCCAGGCATGCAGCGGCACGAGACCGGCCTTCGAGCCGGTGCCGATCAGCACGAGAACCAGCACCAGCGCGGCGAGCGCGGTGCTTGGCTCGCCGGCGCGGATCGCGTCGAAGGCGTAGTCGCCGCTGGCGCCGCCCAGCAGGCCCAAGGCGAGCAGCAGCGCGAGCGTGCCGAAGCTCGCCATGACGAGATAGATGTAGCCCGCGCGCACATTCTCGCGGACTTGGTCATGCGCCATGACCAGCGCCCATGAGGAGAGCGACATGAGCTCCCAGGTGAACAGGAAGGTGAAGGCGTCGTCGGCGATCGTGACCAGGATCATGCCGGCAAGGAACAGCGGGTAGAACGGCAGCACGCGCTGCGGCGCATGTTCGTGCTTGGCGTAGCCCAGCGCATAGAGGCTCGCCGCCGCGCCGCCGAGATTGACCACGGCGAGAAAGAACGCGGACAGCGCATCGAGGCGGAAATGCGCGCCGAGCCAGGGCAGCCCGATGGGAAGCGTCAGGATTTCGGTTGGCGCCTGCCCCAACAGCGCGGCGAGCGCGACAACGAGGCCCAGGACGGAAACGATGAGCGAAACGCCGTAGACGATGACGCGTCCCGCGGGACTCGCATAGAGGAAAAGCGAAAGCGCGGAGACCACCAGCAATACGGCGACGCCGTAGAGTGTGATGGTCAGGGCCATCGTCAGCTCACGCCCTCGGCACCATGCACGCCGCAATCTCCCCTTGGCCACCCGCCTCGGCCCAGCGGGTAAGCGACTCCGGTTTCGCCGCTTTCGTGCGTAGAAGGCCCTCAACCTGTCCCGGCCCGCATCGCGGAAGCGCCAGGGCGGCAAAACTCCGCGCCAAGTGCAAGGGACGGCTACGAATAACGATGGACGCGCGGCGCCGCAACCCGACTTGAGTCATTTTTCGCCGGCGGCCGGCGACGCCAAGTCCGAAATGCGAACAAACGGAGAAGGTTAGGCCAACGGCGATGTGGAAAGGCTGTGGAGAACGGTTGGTTGCGGGGACAGGATTTGAACCTGTGACCTTCAGGTTATGAGCCTGACGAGCTACCGGGCTGCTCCACCCCGCGTCAACCGAAGTCGTGGCCCCTTGAGCGGCAAGGGGCCGGAACCTATAGCAGGTTCGAGGAAGATGTGAAGCGCTTAAACGGCAAGGGCTTTTTGCCGAAACGCCTGCTCCTCATATGGCGACGAAGGCGGCCATTGTGAACCACCTCGAAGCGCGAAATCGCTAGCTCGTGCGCGGCTCCGGCGCCTTCGCCGGCGGTGCGAGCCGGGTATCGTCGTGGCCGAGCCTCGAGGGATGCGGCCAGCCGAGCCAACGCTGGGTCCGCACGCCCCTGATGCGATAGCCGCCTGCGGGCATGCGTTCGAACAGCCAGCGCCGGTTCGCGAAGCTTTCCCGCACCAGATAGGGAAACGCCGTGCCGAGGATCGCGCCGGCCACCACGTCGGTGACGTAGTGCTCGCCGATCAGCACGCGGCTTGCGGCGATCCAGGCCGCCAGCGTGTAGAGCAGCACCCTGCCCTTCGGCCACAGCATGCCGATCACCGTGGCGAAGGCGAAAATGTTGGTGGCGTGGCCGGAGGGGAACGAGGCCCAATCGGAGTCGAAGGCGAACGGCTTGACGTCGAGCACGCCGACCTGATCGAACAGCTTGGGCCGCGCCCGGCCGATGATGTTCTTGGTGAGATTGGCGATCAGGCCCGCGCCGCCGATGCTGACAAACACGAAGCCGATCGTGCTCGCGATCAGGCCATAGGCCGCGGTGTTGCGGAAGCCGACATGGCGCCTACGCAGCACCAACGCCACGGCAATCGCGGCGCCGGTCGGAATCAGCATCCAGTTCGATTTGCCGATGTCGGTGACGGCGCGGAACACCTTGCGCGTCGCGAGCGGCAGCGCGTTGGCCCGCTCGAGCATGAACGGGTCGATGACGAGAACCCCGATGGCGATGAGCGACAGCGCGAGCAGCACCTGCTCGAGCATGCCGAGATGCTTCAGGCGTGGAACCATGACCTCCGGTCTAGCCAAGATGTGTGCCATTTGGAAGGCACAGTTGCGGGCTGCGGTGTGGGCGCCTTACGGCGCGAGGGTCGGCGTCCAATTCGGCCAGGTGTTATAGGCCGCGCCGCCCCAGAGCATCCGCCACACAAGATCGGACTAGGGATGGGCGGCTGGCGCGTTGGCGGCGACCGGCACGACCACGTCGATCGGTCCCGCCTTGGCGAAATCGAGCGTGAGGATCAGGCTTTCGCCGGCCTTCAGCGCATCTTCCAGGCCGAGCAGCATCAGATGCATGCCGCCTGGCTTCAGCGCGAGCGAGGCGCCGGCTTCGATCGGCACCGGATCCTCGACCTTGCGCATCTGCATCACGCCGTCGGCGCCCATGCTGGTCTCGTGCAGCTCGACCGCCTTCGCTCTCGGCGTGCGCGCCGATTTGAGCAGGTCGCCGTCGGCGCCCTTGTTGGCGATGGTCATGTAGGCGGCGGTCACCTTGCCCTCGCCGATGGTCGGCCGCGCCCAGGCGTCGCTCACCTCGATACGGGCGATCTCGGCGGCCCAGACGGTAAGCCCGACGAACAGGAGCGCGCCGAGGGTGAGGAGAAGCGCGATACCGATCTCGACGATGCGGGGGCGGCTCAGCCCGAACATCGTGCGTCCCGGAGCGTTTCTTGCCATTGCGTGGTGCCGCATCGCGCCCTTCTGGCCGCATGGGCGAATCCCACGCGAGTTCCGCTTGCTATTATGCCGGGCCGGCCCGCCCTGTCTTGTGCCCCGGTGTCACCCGCGCGCAAATGTCTCACAAGACCGTGATTTGGAGCGGAGTTGGCCGGCACATCGCGTCAAGGCGTGACCGCGCGGCTCTGCGCGGCCACGACCGCGTCCTGCTGGTCGTCGGGGGCGCCGAACGACGAATCGCGGCCGTAAATGTCCGGCCGGAACTGGGCGATACCATTGCCGGTGGCAAAGGCGGTGAGATAGACGAAGTGGACCGGCACCGGCTTCGGCAGCTTGACGTCGATCTTCTTGCCGCTGTCGATCTGCGCCTGCACCTTATCGAGGGTCCAGCCCTTCACCGGGCCGAGCAGCCAGGCGACCAGCTCCTGCACCTTCTCGACGCGCACGCAGCCCGAGGAGAACGCGCGCGCGCTCTGCCCGAACAGCGTCTTCAGCGGCGTGTCGTGCATGTAGACCGAGTGCTTGTTCGGCATGTTGATGCGCACCACGCCGAGCGCGTTCTGCGGACCGGGATCCTGGCGGAACTTGTAGCTGACGACTTGCGGCGAGGCCCAATCGATGGTGGCGGGATCGAGCGGCGGCGTCTTCCAGTCGCGCATCACGCTGAAATGCTGCTCATACACGTAGTTCGGATTCTTGCGGATGGTCGGGATCAGATCGTTCTGCGCGACGATGTCGGGCACGCTCCAGGTCGGGTAGAAATTCACCTCGACGATCTGGGCGTCGACGCGCGGGGTGGCGCGCGCCGGCTTGCCGACCACGACATTGGTATCGAGCGCGAGCGCGCCCCGCTCGACGGCTTGGGCGACGAAGGCCGGCACGTTGACCAGCACATAGCGCGGCGCCTTGTTGAAGCCCATCATGCTCTGCACGCGCTGCAGATTGGTCTGGAGCTGCTGCAGGCGCTCGGTCGCGGTGACATTGAGGGCGGCGAGCGTGCGCTGATCGACGAAGCCGGAGACGCGGAGCCCGTTCCTGATCTGGAAGCGGGACAGCCCGTCGAGAAATTCGCGGTCGAAAGTCGGATTGTTGGCGGAGCCGCCGCCGAGGTCGCCTTCGATGACGAGATGCCGGCGGATGGCGGCGATCTCGCCGCTGGTGTCGCCCTGGCGCAAGGTCACTTTCTGCGAGGTGACGGGCCAGCCGCCATTGGCGACGATCTGCCGGTAGCGCTCGATGGCTTGCTGGAGCCCGGCGATCGACGCGTCGCTGACGAAGGGCGCGTCCATCCGGTAGGCCGGGCTCAGCCGATCGTAGAGATCGGTGCGGACCTGCTCGCGGCGCGCTTTCTCCTCGGGCGTGACCGGCCCGCTATCGGTGAAGCTGCCGTAAGGATTGAACCCGGTCTGCGCCAGCGCCGAATGGGCCATGACCGTCGCCGCCAGCATGCCCAAGGCCGCAGCGGTCTTGGCGGCGAAGCGCGACGCGCAGCGCTCTGGTGCCGAGCCTCTAACGGTCATCTCGCGGAAAGCTTCCCTCGCTTCGCTCCGGACGCGCATAAGTCCAGGATTCCATGTCAAAAAATGGACGAAGTCGGGAGCTTGTGCAATCGCCTTCGATGGCGGTTTGGCCGCCGGACAACGGTCGGCTCTTTACTTTCCAAGCTTTTCGAGCAGGCGGTCGATGAACGGCGCCTGCCCGGGCAGGATCTTCACCCGCGCCGCCTCGACCGAGAACCATGCCGCGCGATCGACCTCGGGGAAGGATTGCACCCGCCCGCTTTTCGGCGGCCATTCGAGCTCGAAACTGTTCGACTGCAAGGTCGACGGATCGAACGCGCCTTCGATCGCGTAGGCGGTGACGATCTTGCCGCTCGGCTGGGTGATGGAGCCGAGGCCGGAGACCTTGGTCGGCCCTTTCACCGGCGAGCTGCCGAGCTCCTCGCGGAACTCGCGGATGGCGCAGGCGAGCGGGTCCTCGCCGTCGTCGTATTCGCCCTTGGGAATCGACCAGGCGCCGTCGTCCTTGTTCACCCAGAGCGGCCCGCCGGGATGCGCGAGCAATAGCTCGAGCGCCGGCGGCCGGCCGCGATACATCAGAATGCCTGCGCTCAAGATCGACATGCGGCCAACCTTAAATGCAAAAAGGCCGCCGCGGATAAATTCCGGCGGACGGCCTTTCGCGCTCTTGGCGAACTACTCGGAACACATCGGTGAACCAACGATCGGAAGAGGGGCGCGCTTGCGCGCGTATCTCGATGAAGCGGCGAGGCCGCTAACTGAAACGCCGGCAGAGCCGGCGGAAACCGTCCTTAACAAGCCTGGCGACGACCTACTCTCCCGCGTCTTAAGACGCAGTACCATCGGCGCTGGAGCTTTTCACGGCCGAGTTCGGGATGGGATCGGGTGTTCACGCTCCGCCAATATCACCAGGCCAGCAAAGGACGGTGTCAAATCTGGTCTCAACATGCCCCGTCCTTCGTCGCGTCGCGCGACGAGGTGGGCACTGACAATGAAAGCAATCAAGCCAATCGAGCGATTAGTACTGGTTAGCTACACGCATTGCTGCGCTTCCACATCCAGCCTATCAACGTGGTGGTCTTCCACGGCTCTCAAGGGAGAACTAGTTTCGAGGTGGGTTTCCCGCTTAGATGCTTTCAGCGGTTATCCCTTCCACACTTGGCTACCCTGCTATGCCGCTGGCGCGACAACAGGTCCACTAGAGGTGCGTCCATCCCGGTCCTCTCGTACTAAGGACAGATCCTCTCAATTCTCCTACACCTACGGCAGATAGGGACCGAACTGTCTCACGACGTTCTAAACCCAGCTCACGTACCACTTTAATCGGCGAACAGCCGAACCCTTGGGACCTGCTCCAGCCCCAGGATGTGATGAGCCGACATCGAGGTGCCAAACGATGCCGTCGATATGGACTCTTGGGCATCATCAGCCTGTTATCCCCGGCGTACCTTTTATCCGTTGAGCGATGGCCCTTCCACGCGGGACCACCGGATCACTAAGGCCGACTTTCGTCTCTGCTCGACTCGTCAGTCTCGCAGTCAGGCAGGCTTATGCCTTTGCACTCGACAGCTGATTTCCGACCAGCTTGAGCCTACCTTCGCGCGCCTCCGTTACTTTTTGGGAGGCGACCGCCCCAGTCAAACTACCCACCATGCACTGTCCCGGACCCGGATTACGGGCCGCGGTTAGATATCCATGATCACAAGGGTGGTATTTCAAGGTTGACTCCCCGGGAACTGGCGCCCCCGGATCAAAGTCTCCCACCTATCCTACACATGCCACCACGAATACCAGTGCAAAGCTATAGTAAAGGTGCACGGGGTCTTTCCGTCTAACCGCAGGAACCCCGCATCTTCACGGGGAATTCAATTTCACTGAGTCTGCGTTGGAGACAGTGGGGAAGTCGTTACGCCATTCGTGCAGGTCGGAACTTACCCGACAAGGAATTTCGCTACCTTAGGACCGTTATAGTTACGGCCGCCGTTTACCGGGGCTTCGATTCAGAGCTTGCACTCCTCCTCTTAACCTTCCGGCACCGGGCAGGCGTCAGACCCTATACGTCGCCTTGCGGCTTCGCAGAGCCCTGTGTTTTTAGTAAACAGTCGCCACCCCCTGGCTTGTGCCCCCCACGCCTGGTTGCCCAGACATGGGGCCCCCTTCTCCCGAAGTTACGGGGGTAATTTGCCGAGTTCCTTCAACGCAGTTCTCTCAAGCGCCTTGGTATGCTCTACCAGTCCACCTGTGTCGGTTTAGGGTACGGTCTGATGTGGGGGCTATTTCCTGGAACTCCTTCGCTGCCCGGTCAATCCGTTAAGACCAGACAACTTTTGGAATTCGTCACTCACCCACTGGCTGAGGAATATTGACCTCATTCCCATCGACTACGGCTTTCGCCCTCGCCTTAGGAGCCGGCTAACCCTGCGCTGATTAGCATTGCGCAGGAACCCTTGGACTTACGGCGGGAGTGTCTCTCACACTCCTTATCGTTACTCATGTCAGCATTCGCTCTTCCGATACCTCCAGGCCACCTCGCGGTGACCCTTCGCAGGCCTACGGAACGCTCCGCTACCGCGCATCCTTGCGGATGCACCCGCAGCTTCGGTGGACGACTTAAGCCCCGATACATTGTCGGCGCAAAAATCCTTAACTAGACCAGTGAGCTGTTACGCTTTCTTTAAAGGATGGCTGCTTCTAAGCCAACCTCCTGGTTGTTTTGGGACTTTCACATCCTTTCACACTTAGTCGTCACTTGGGGACCTTAGCTGGCGGTCAGGGCTGTTTCCCTTTTCACGACGGACCTTAGCACCCGCCGTGTGTCTGCCGGATAGTACGTCTCGGTATTCGGAGTTTGGTTAGGTTTGGTAAGCCGTTGAGGCCCCCTAGCCCATCCAGTGCTCTACCCCCGAGAGTATTCGTCCGACGCTCTACCTAAATAGATTTCGCGGAGAACCAGCTATTTCCAGGTTTGATTGGCCTTTCACCCCTAGGCACAAGTCATCCCCCGTCTTTTCAACGACGGTGGGTTCGGCCCTCCAGTGAGTGTTACCTCACCTTCA
>JADMIO011281662.1_pt1:0-27500 | contig 41481 bp, 35 predicted proteins | sample 8958161 | NCBI WGS metagenome assembly JADMIO01 (sample SAMN16585339, study PRJNA669376) | soil metagenome | isolation source: Crop rotation soil | place: USA: Cullars Rotation, Alabama | collected 2011 | reverse complement strand
CGACGTCGACTTCAAGCAGAAGGTCAAGGCCGGGGACTCGTTCGAGATGTTCTTCGAGGGCGGCAACGATGACGAAGCCGGCGAGCTGCTCTACACCGCGATGACCATCGACGGGCAGCAGCGCAAATTCTTCCGCTTCCGTACCCCGGACGACGCGGTTGACTATTACGATGATCAGGGCAACAGCGCGAAGAAGTTCCTGATGCGCAATCCGGTCAAGGGCGGCCGCTTCACCTCCGGCTTCGGCGCGCGCAATCACCCGCTGCTGAAATATCTGCGCATGCATACCGGCGTCGACTGGGCGGCGCCGACCGGCACGCCGATCCTCGCCGCCGGCGACGGCACGGTCGAGCAGGTCGGGCGGCAAGGCGGCTATGGCAACTATGTCCGCATTCGCCACGCCAACGGCTATTCCACCGCCTACGGCCACATGTCGCGCTATGCCGACGGCGTCGCGCCCGGGGTCAGTGTCAAGCAAGGCCAGATCATCGGCTATGTCGGCTCGACCGGCATGTCGACCGGCCCGCACTGCCACTTCGAGGTGCTGGTCAACAACAGCTTCGTCAACCCGATGACCGTACCGGTACCGCGCGGGCTCCAGCTCGAAGGCCGTCAGCTCGCCGAGTTCCAGCGCGAGCGGAAACGCATCGAAACGCTGATGCAGATGGACCCGGTCACCAGCCGCGTCGCCCAAGCGAACTGATCTCTCTTCTCTTCTCTTCTCTTCTCTTCTCTTCTCTTCTCTTCTTTTCCTTTCCCCTCAGCCCTCCATTGTCATCGCCCGGCTTGAGCGGGCGATCCAGTAGACACAGCCCTCCGTTCCCGAGCGAGTTGCACGGGAATGACCGACGCGAATGTGAGTCTGATGCAGGTTCGGCAGGCGAGGATTACTGCTCGCTGTCCTTGATGTACCAGTCCTCGACCTTCACCACGGCGGGGTTCTCGCCGTTGTCGAACAGCCAGGAATCGACCGCGTATTTCTGGCCGGACTTGTTCTCCTTCAGCACCGCGGTCCAATGCGGCCAGTACTGCACCGGATTGAGCTTGACGAGGCCTTTGGCGAGATTCTCCTTCGACATGGTGCCTTCGACGGTGTGGTACCTGATCAGCCCGTTCGACTTGAGCACCAGCAGATAGCTGGTGGTGTTGGTGGCCTCGTCGACGCAATCCATCTGCGTGGGATCGCCCGAGGCGGTGAACTGCATGCCGGCCTTGTCGGTGATGCCGAGCTTCTTGCCGACATCGGTCTCCATCTTGGCGATGGCGTAGGCCACGGCGCGGCGCTCCTCGAACGGGCTGTCGTTGCGCTTGACCTTGGACATGATGGCGGAGATCTCGGCGATCTGCGGCCGGGTGAAGGTGTAAGGCGTCTGCACCTTGCAGGTATAAGCGTGGCAGACGGTGACGCGATTGCCCTGCGGCTCCTCGGCGCCGAAGGCGACGTAATGCAGACGCGGATCGTCGCCGCCGCCCGACACGCAGCCGGACAAGCCCGCACAAAGCAGGACGACCAAGAGGCGGATCTGCAAGCGACAATCCCCCGATCGAGCGGACGCTTCCCGCTTGAGAAAACTACAGAAACCGACCTCAGGCAAGCGCGCGAGCGCCACACCTTCAAGGGCTTCGGCTGCCTCTTTTCCGTCGCAATCTGCACGTCGAGCGCTGCCAATTCACGCGGAGCTTGCTTTGGCTCCGGGCAAAGCCTAGGGTGGCGCCACTGGCACGCCGACACGAGGCGCTGGCGGCAAAGACTACCGTGCCGATTTCGTGCACGCCCCCTTTTCCGAACATCGCAGCACGACGAGCAGCGACGCGCTCGAGGCCACGGCTGTCCAGCCTGCGAAGACCACCGCGTGCGTCTTAACCCCGAAAGGCATTTGCATGACCGCCCCCAATTCCCCCACCGCCGCGCAACAGGCGCGCGCCAGCTATCGCCAGATGACGGACCAGCTCGGCCAGCTCGGGCTCGATGCCACCGTGCCGGAGGGCGTGCGCGCCCTTGCCGAAAAGTCCTTGGCGCAGACCCGCCAAGCCTATGACCAATCCGTGCACGCTTTCGATGCGTCGTTGACCACGTTCGAGAGAACCTTCGACGCCGCCGGCCAGGGCGCGACCGCGTTCAACCGCAAGATCATCGACCTCGCCCGGCGCAATGTCGATGCGAGCTTCGAGCTGGCGACGAGCCTCGCCGGCGCCAAGACCCTCGCCGACATCCTCGAGCTGCAGGCGGCATTTTGGCGGAAGCAGTTCGGCGTCCTGACGGCGCAAGCCGAGGAAGTCCGCGCCCTGTCGACACGCGTGAGCGCCGACACCGCCGAGCCGATCAAGTCGCAAATGGCGCGCGGCGCCGCCAAGGCGCGGTAGCTCGTTACAAGGCTCGCACCGCGGGTAGGATCGATGACGCGAACCACCACCAAGACCGTGACGTTCCACAAGCCCTTCGCGCTGAAAGGGGTCGACCGGCTGTTGCCGGCCGCCGATTATCGCGTGGTGACCGACGAAGAGCCGATCGACGGCGTGTCGTTTGCGGCCTACCGGCGCGTCTCGACGGCCATCTTCGTGCCGGCCGAGTCCGGCTGCGCCGTCGAGATGGTGACCATCGATCCGTTGGAGCTTCAAGCGGCACAGGAGCGTGATGCCGCGTCCGTCTAGCCCGCCATAGAAACTATTGATGCCGATTGCCACCTAACCACCCCGCTTCGATCGCAGGAGAACGCATTGGACGAGCACAAACCTTCGGGACACAGCTTCGACACCGGCAGCCTGGTGCGCCTGAGCCGACGCTATCCGCCGCGCAAGGCCGCGGCCGGCGCATACCATGTCGTAGCCCAACTTCCCGAGCGGGACGGACAGCTGCAATACCGCATCAAGAGCGGCTGCGAGCCGTTCTACCGCACCGTCAAGGAAAACGAGCTCGAGGTCGACGCGGGCGCGCCGGCCACGGTCGCCGCGGAATGACACTCTCGCCCGCGACGGCTTCGCAAGGAGACACTCGGCCATGAGAAAGATCTACGTTTCCGACAGCGGCAACGACAAGGACGACGGCCTGACGGAAAAGACGCCGATCCGCTCCTGGCAGCGATTCATCCAGCTTTGCGAAGGCAATGACGAGATCATCATTCTGGGCAACGCCGACACGCGGAAGATGAAGCTGATCGCCGAGATCGACAAGAAGGGCCGCATCGCGCAGGCCGAGATCGCGCCGAAGCAGCCTTAGCGGCATGTCCTCCTCATCCTGAGGAGGCGCGGAACGCGCCGTCGCGAAGGATGAAGCCCCAATCATCACAGCAGGCATGCGCTCTCCTTGCCGCGACGCTTGCGCGTCCGGAGCATGAGGGGGCGGCGCGCCGAAAAGCGCAAACCTATGGTCTCCGCGATCCTTTCGGACCACGGCGGGCGCCTCTCGGCGCGCCACATGCGCTCTTTTCGTGCGCTACCGCGCTTCGCGCTGCTTGAGCGCATGGCGCAGCTCGGCACGCGAGCGCATGTCATTTGCGGCGATTTCCTTACGGCACCGGGCCCCGCTTTAGTCCGGTCCGTCGCGCGCGAATGCGCCGACCGAGCCTTCAGCCAGCTCCTGGCAGGGACTCGTATTGGTCCCGGGGGGAGCCCCGATGCCGCCCGAGTGTCCATGCTGCGTGCACGAACCCGCGGGCGCCGCACCCCGTCCCGCATTTCGCAACGCCTCGCGAGAGCGCCCCTCAGAAGGACGAGGTGGGTGGATTTTATCGCAGGCGCGGAGGGCGGGGATAAGTTAGATGCGTGTCTTGCGCCTTTGACGAAAGCCGGCCTGCTTATAAAATGGTTTGCCGTACAGTTCCTCTTCTCTTTTTTGAAATTTGACTCCGTCGAATTGGTCCGGCGACACGAGCCGCATCCTGGTAAGCCGTTTCTTGATGAAGGTGTAGCTGACCTTTGCTCGGCAAAGTTCACGCTTGAAGCGCACAACATCATCGATCTCCCAGGCGCTTATTCCTAGGGCCTCAATGTCCTGCGCGAATTCTTTTTCCGGATAGATAAACTCGGCAGAGAAAACCTCAGCGCCAATTTCGATGAGTTCATTGGCGTTGTAGTCCCCGCAGTGAATCACTCCCTCGCCCAGCGCCTCGCGATCTTCATAGTGATGCTTTAGCTCGTGAATGAGGGTGAACAGCTTTGGTTCATCAGGCAAAGCGCGCTGGACGGCAACGGAGCAATCGTTGTCCGCACACATGTAGAGCCCTTTAATTTTGTAGGGGAGCGGCCAGTAGTCGAGCCTAATTCCCTCCCGTTTGTAGATGGCGCGTACCTCCCTGAGCCCGAACGCAGCCGTATCCACTCCGTGCTCAGTCCGCTTTTCACGAGCGAGCTTTTTCAGTGCCTCGAAACGAGCATGGCGATCCATCGCATTTAGCTCCTAGCCCTTTGATCGCGCGCGCTTGGCCTTTTCAAGAGCTTGCCTGGCCCTGCGAAACTCGGCGTAACTAAGAACCTCCTTGAAGTCCTTTTCGGTCAAACCGCCAATCGCTGACGTGAGCGCCGCCGCTCGAACATCGTCATGACGAAGGTCCGGAAAAAAAACTAGAATCGAAACCTCAAAGAATCGAGCGAGTTTATCGAGGTCCTCGGCAGTTGGCTTGTAGGTTCCCGTCTCCCACCGTGAAACAGTGTTAGCCGCCACACCGATTGCAGAAGCCAACGCTTCCTGGCTCATGGGCTTCTGTGTCTGGGGATCAATCCTCTTTGAGCGCTGGTTGCGGATGACATCCGCGATGTACCTATAGATATCCGCCATTCAGTCTCCTCCTTTTATGGGATTCCAATTTCCTAAAATGGGTTGACTAATCCCGAATCGTTTGCCATCCTTATAGAGGATAGCGCCATCCTGTATCAGTAGCAATGGGGGCGCAGGGCCGCCACGGCCAACGTCATAAGGGAGATCGGACTATGAAGCAGGAACAGCACGACAAAGCCAAAGAGCCGCGCCACGGCGAACACGATGACCGTGGGCAGGGCCACGAGCATGACAAGACCGTGACCATTGTGGTCAACGGCGAAGCTAAGGAATGGCGCAAGCGCAAGATCGAATACGACGAGGTCATCAAGCTCGCCTTTCCCGAAGGCCCGACGGGCGGGAACATTCGCTACAACGTCTCGTGGACGAAACTCGACGGACAAGAGGGCTCCCTCCGGCCCGGCCACTCGGTGGACGTGGTCGAGGGGATGACATTCGATGTCCGCAATACGGATAAGTCATAGCTCTGACCTGGCGCGCCTGGAGGCGGAAGGATTCCGCCTCTGGGTCGTCCAGGGCTCCGCCCATCATCTCCTGATCGGCGACATTCCGGCCGTGAACTCCAAGGGCCAGGTCGTGCGTGGCACGCTCTACGCTCCACTTGATATCGGCCCAACCGGCAAGACGGTCAATCCATGCTCGAACCACCAGTGCTGGTGGATCGGCGAACCGCCCTGCAATGCGCAAGGACAGGTAATGACCGAGATGATCTCGAACAACGGTGCAGAGGAAAAAGGCGATGGTATCAGAACTAACATCGCATTCTCGAGGAAACGGGCCGACCAGAAGCCATACGTCGACTACTACGAGAAAATCTGGACCTATGTCGGAATGATCTGGCACGAGGCTCAGGTGATCGACCCTGCGTGCGACCCTCGAAGCAAGAAGCCGATGCCGGCTGTTGTCGACGCGCAGGCACGGGCGTTCCACTATCCAGACATGGCGACCACGCGAGCCGGCATCGGCTCGGCGACGATGAAGCTCCTGCTCAACAAGATCGCCATCATCGGCCTGGGCGGCACAGGATCCTACATTCTCGACCTGCTCGCCAAGACCCCGGTTGCCGAGATTCATCTCTACGACGAAGACTATTTCGGCCTTCATAACGCCTTCAGGGCCCCCGGCGCTCCTGCCAAAGAAGAGCTAGTCGATGCCGAGACCGGTGAACCAAAGCTCCTCAAGAAGGTGGATTGGTTCGCCGGGATCTACGGGAAGATGCATAAGGGCGTCACCCCCCACCCTTACAACGTTGGCGCCGAGCAGCTGCCCGATTTCGAGGGCTTTAGCTTTGTCTTTGTGGCGATCGACGATTCGGACGCGCGCAAAGTGATCCTAGAGGGTCTAGCCGCCATGAACGTTCCTTTCATCGATGTTGGCATGGACATTGACTTCGACGGACAGGGCGAACTCAGGGGTATGTGCCGCGTCACGCTCGCCACGCCCGGTCATCATGGGCATGTCGAAGAGGTCGTGTCCCTCTGCAACGGACCGGCCAACGAAGTCTACCGGAACATTCAGGTGGCAGACATGAACATGCTCAATGCCACACTGGCCGTTAATAGGTGGAAGAGGTACCTGGGCTTCTACGCAGATGATATCGGCGAGCATCACGCCCAGTATGCCACGGCCTCCCAAGCGCTTACGAAAGACTTCAAGAAATGAGGGTGCAGTCGCTGCGCCCCGAATTTGTGGAGTTCATCCCCAAATCGCTTGAGGATGGCGTCATCTACATCTCCAAGAAATACCGGACCGCAAGTCATCGCTGCTGTTGTGGCTGCGGCACCAGAATTGTCACTCCCCTCCGTCCCACCGAGTATGAGCTGTTCGAGCGCGGCGAGCTAGTTTCATTGCGCCCATCGATTGGGAACTGGGATCATCCGTGTCAGTCGCACTATCTCATCACCGACAATCGGGTCGTCTGGGCCCCGTCAATGAGCGAGGAGCAAATTCGCCGCGGCCGCCAACGAGACGAAGAGTTGAAGCAAGCCTATTTCCGTAGAGTTGCCTGGCCCTGGTGGCGCAAGGTGGCCAGCTGGGTTGGACAACAGTGGCGAAGAGTCTTCGGTTAACTGAGTGCGACTGTTGGATCGACCGACCCTCTACGCAGCCTGCTTCGCCGCGGCGCCGTTGAACGTGAGCCCGTCCTTGCCGGCGGAGATTTTCACCGTCTCGCCGTCGTGGATCTTGCCGGCGAGCAGCATCTCGGCCAGCGGGTCCTGCACATATTTCTGGATCACGCGCTTCAGCGGCCGCGCGCCATAGGCCGGGTCATAGCCCTTCTCGCCCAGCCATTGCTTCGCCTTGTCGTCGAGCTCGAGCGCGATCTTGCGGTCGGCGAGCAGCTTGTGCAGGCGCTTGAGCTGGATGTCGACGATGCGGCCCATCTGGTCGCGCTTCAGGCGGTGGAACAGGATGATCTCGTCGACGCGGTTCAGGAACTCCGGGCGGAAATGCGCGCGCACGATCTCCATCACCTGCTCGCGCACCTGGTCGCTGTCCTCGCCCTCCGGCTGGTTGACCAGATATTCCGAGCCGAGATTGGAGGTCATGATGATCAGCGTGTTGCGGAAATCGACGGTGCGGCCCTGGCCGTCGGTGAGGCGGCCGTCGTCGAGCACCTGGAGCAGCACGTTGAACACGTCCGGGTGCGCCTTCTCGATCTCGTCGAACAGGATGACTTGATACGGACGCCGGCGCACCGCCTCGGTGAGCGCGCCGCCCTCTTCATAGCCGACATAGCCGGGAGGCGCGCCGATCAGCCGGGCGACCGAGTGCTTCTCCATATATTCGCTCATGTCGATGCGGATGATGGCGTGCTCGTCGTCGAACAGGAATTCGGCGAGCGCGCGGGCGAGCTCGGTCTTGCCGACGCCGGTCGGGCCCAGAAACATGAACGAGCCGATCGGCCGGTTGGGGTCTTGCAGGCCGGCGCGGCTGCGGCGCACCGCGGTGGACACGGCCTCGACCGCCTCCTCCTGGCCGACCACGCGCTTGGCGATCTGCGTCTCCATCTGCAACAGCTTCTCGCGCTCGCCTTCCAGCATCTTGTCTACGGGTATACCGGTCCAGCGCGAGACGACTTGCGCGATCAGGTCGGGCGTCACCACCTCCTGCGCCATCGTCCCGCCCTTCGCCTCGGTCTCCTCCATCTGCTTCAGCTTGGTCTCGAGGTCGGGGATCACGCCATAGGCGAGCTCGCCGGCTTTGGCGAGGTCGCCGCGGCGCTGCGCCTGCTCGAGCTCGATGCGGGCGGCGTCGAGCTGCTCCTTCAATTTCTGCGCCGAGGCGAGCTTCGCCTTCTCCTCCTGCCAGCGGCTTGAGAGCGCGCTTGCCTGCTCCTCGAGATTGACGATCTCCTTCTCCAGCTTGGCAAGGCGGTCCTTCGACGCGGTGTCCTTCTCCTTCTTCAGCGCCTCGCGCTCGATCTTGAGCTGCATGATGCGGCGGTCGAGCTCGTCCAATGCTTCTGGCTTGGAATCGACTTGCATGCGGAGCCGCGAGGCCGCCTCGTCGACCAGGTCGATCGCCTTGTCGGGCAGGAAGCGGTCGGAGATGTAGCGGTTGGAGAGCGTGGCGGCGGCGACCAGCGCCGCATCGGAAATGCGCACGCCGTGATGCAGCTCGTATTTCTCCTTCAGCCCGCGCAGGATCGAGATGGTGTCCTCGACGGTCGGCTCGGGCACGAAGACCGGCTGGAAGCGGCGTGCGAGCGCCGCGTCCTTTTCCACGTGCTTGCGATATTCGTCGAGCGTGGTGGCGCCGACGCAATGCAATTCGCCGCGGGCGAGCGCGGGCTTCAGCAGGTTCGACGCATCCATCGCGCCGTCGGCCTTGCCGGCGCCGACGAGCGTGTGCATCTCGTCGATGAAGAGGATGATCTGGCCCTGCGCCGCCTCGATCTCCGACAGCACGGATTTCAGCCGCTCCTCGAACTCGCCGCGATATTTGGCGCCGGCGATCAGCGAGCCCATGTCGAGCGCGAGCACCTTCTTGTCCTTCAGGCTCTCCGGCACGTCGCCCTGCACGATGCGGTGCGCCAGCCCCTCGACGATCGCGGTCTTGCCGACGCCCGGCTCGCCGATCAGCACGGGATTGTTCTTGGTGCGGCGGGAGAGCACCTGGATGGTGCGCCTGATCTCCTCGTCGCGGCCGATCACCGGATCGAGCTTGCCGGCGGCCGCGGCCTCGGTGAAGTCGCGGGTGTAGCGCTTCAGCGCGTCGTAGCTCTGCTCGGCGCCGGCGCTATCGGCGGTGCGGCCCTTGCGCAGATCGTTGATCGCGGCGTTGAGATTTTGCGGGGTGAGCCCGGCCTCGGTGAGAAGCTTCGAGGACTCCGCCTCCTTGCTCATCGCGAGCGCCTGGAGCGCGCGCTCGACCGTGACATAGCTGTCGCCGGCCTTGCTCGCCATCTGCTCGGCCTGGTCGAGCACGCGGGCGAGCGCGGCGGCCATATGCGGCTGCGCGGCGCCGCCGCCGGAGACCTTGGGCAGCTTGGCGAGCGCGGCCTCGGTCTTGTCGAGCGCCTGTTTCGGGTTGCCGCCGGCGCGCGCGATCAGCCCGGAAGCGAGCCCCTCGGGGTCGTCGAGCAGCACCTTCAAAAGATGCTCAGGGGTGATTTGCGGGTTCCCCTCGCGCACGGCAAGCGTCTGCGCCGATTGTAGGAATCCCTTGAGGCGGTCGGAAAGTTTCTCGAAATCCATGGGTCAAAGCGTCCTTGGGCGAGGCGCGGAACTTTGGCTTGGCGGGGTCACGGCGCTATAGCGCAGGCACCGTTAACGGACATATAGCGCCGAGCTTAGCCCTGAAAAAGGGGATTGGAATTGACCGAGCGCAAGCCGAACGGGAATTGGGCGGAAGAGCCCCGCGCGGTCCGTGAGCCGACTATTGCACCTTTCCTGCCGGGATAAGCTGCAACCGGTTTGCCAATCTTGGCGTTAGGGGGTCGTGCAGAGGCCGATCCAGAAGCCGCAAATGCCGCCGGCGCCCGCGCTGCCGCCCAAGCAAACGGTTACGCTGCGCGTCAACGGCGTCGAGCGGCCACTGTCGATTCGTCCCTGGACCACGCTGCTCGACGCGCTGCGCGAATATCTCGACCTCACCGGGACCAAGAAAGGCTGCGACCACGGCCAATGCGGCGCATGCACGGTGCTGGTCGACGGTCGGCGGGTCGTCTCCTGCCTGACGCTCGCCGTGATGAAGGACGGCGCGGAGATCACCACCATCGAAGGCTTGGCGGCCAACGGCCGGCTGCACCCGTTGCAGCAAGCGTTCATCGACCATGACGGGTTTCAATGCGGCTATTGCACGCCGGGCCAGATCTGCTCCGCCGTCGGGCTGATCGCCGAGGGTCACGCCAAGACCGCCGACGACATTCGCGAATTGATGAGCGGCAATGTCTGCCGCTGCGGCTGCTATCCGAATATCGTCGCGGCCATCGAAGAGGTCATGCAGGACGCGCCGCCGGAGTCGGCGCCATGATCGGTTTCGAATACGTCAAGGCGCGCGACGTCAGCGACGCGGTCCGCCGAATCGCCAGCGATCCCAACGCCAAGTTCATCGCCGGCGGCACCAATCTCATCGACCTGATGAAAGAGAATGTCGCGCAGCCGAGACGGCTGATCGACATCACGGGCTTGCCGCTTTCGGAAATCGAAGACACCGGGGCCGGAGGCCTGCGCGTCGGCGCGCTGTTGCCGAACAGCGACCTCGCTTATGACGCTCGGATCAGCAAGCGCTACCCGTTGCTGTCGAGCGCTATCCTGGCCGGCGCGTCGGCGCAGCTGCGCAACATGGCCTCGACCGGCGGCAATCTGCTGCAACGCACGCGCTGCCTCTATTTCTATGACACCACCACTGCCTGCAACAAACGCGAGCCGGGCACCGGCTGCGGCGCGCGCGAGGGCTTCAACCGCATGAACGCAATCCTCGGCTGGAGCGAGAAATGCATCGCCGTGCATCCTTCGGATATGTGCGTGGCGCTTGCCGCGCTCAAGGCCGTGGTGCATGTGACCGGCCCGAACGGCAACCGCGCGATTCCTTTCGCCGCGTTTCATCGTCTGCCCGACGATGCGCCCGAAATCGACAGCACCCTCGCCGCGGACGAGATCGTCGTCGCGGTCGAGCTGCCGGCGCAAGGTTTCGCTCGCAACTACAGCTATCTGAAAATCAGGGATCGGCTATCCTACGCCTTCGCGCTGGTTTCCGTCGCTGTCGGCCTCGAGCTCGACGGCGGCGCCATCAAGCAGGCCCGCATTGCGCTTGGCGGGGTCGCGCATAAGCCGTGGCGGATTCCCGAGGCAGAGACGATGCTGAAAGGAAAGGAACCCGATCGAAAAGCTTTCGGCGCAACTGCCGACGCCCTGTTGGCAGGCGCCGCCGGCTTTGCCCACAACAGTTTCAAGATCGAGCTGGCACGGCGTGCCATCATCCGCGCGTTGGAACAGGCTGCTGCGGGAACGCCGCAATCTCAATCCGTGAAGGTCATCCTCTAGGCTGTCATGACCGTTATCGGCACAAAAACAATCGGAAAGCCGGTCTCGCGGGTCGACGGCTACGCCAAGGTGACAGGTCAGGCGAAATATGCGGCCGAATTCAATGTGCCCAATCTCGCCTACGGCTTTGTCGTTTCGAGCGCGATCGCGAAGGGACGTATCAAGAGCATCGACCGAACCGCCGCGCTCGCCGTGCCGGGCGTGATCGAGGTGTTCGCCCACGACAACCGGCCGTCCGTTGCCTCCTCGCCCAAGAAATATACCGACGAGGCCGCCTCGCCCGGCTCGCCATTCCGACCGCTTTACGACGAAAACATCCTGTTCAGCGGTCAGCCCGTAGCGCTTGTCGTCGCGGAGGAGTTCGAGATCGCCCGGTTCGCGGCGACGCTTGTCGACATCGCGTATGAGGCGGAGGAGGCGGTCACCGATCTCGATACGCAAATCGACCAAGCCTACGAACCTCGAAAAAAGCGAATGGAGTCCATGGCTGCTGCGGCTCCACGCGGCGACGCCGATAAGGCTCTGTCCCAATCGCCGATTCGAGTCGGCCAGGACTATCGCACGCCGATGGAGCACCATAATCCCATGGAGTGCTTCGGCAGCACGGCGATATGGGACGAAGACGGACGCCTGACCATCTACGACAAGACCCAGGGTGCGCAGAACAGCCACCGTTATGTGTGCAATGTCTTCGGCCTCGCCAAGGATAAGGTGCGGGTCTTGTCGCCCTTCGTCGGCGGCGCCTTCGGCTGCGCGCTGCGGCCGCAATATCAGCTCTTCCTGGCGGCGATGGCGGCCATCGGCCTGAAACGCTCGGTCAAGGTCGCGCTCACGCGGCAGCAGATGATCCTCGGCTTCGGCCACAGGCCGGAGACGATCCAAACCGTGAGCCTGGGGGCCGAAGAAAATGGGCACCTGACCGCGCTCAAGCACGACGCGGTCGCCAACACCTCCCGCTTCGAGGATTACCAGGAGAACGTCGTCAATTGGGCCGGCTCGCTTTATCGCTGCGACAACTCAGAAGTCAGTCACGGACTGGTGCAGCTCGATCTAGCCACGCCGATGGATATGCGCGCGCCCGGCGCCGCGGCGGGCGTCTATGCGCTGGAATGCGCGATGGACGAGCTTAGCTATGCGCTCGGCATCGATCCGCTCGAGCTTCGGCTCAAGAACTATTCCGACCTCGAGCAGAACGTCGACAAGCCGTTCTCCAGCAAGGCGCTGAAGGATTGCTACTATCGCGGCGCCGAGACATTCGGCTGGTCGAAGCGTAATCCTGAGCCGCGCTCGATGCGGGAGGGGCGCGAGCTGATCGGCTACGGCATGGCGAGCGGGATCTGGGAAGCCTTGCGGGTGCCGACCAGCGCCGACGTCGAGCTCACGCCCGAGGGTAGACTTGTGGTCAGCACGGCGGCGGCCGATATAGGCACCGGCACCTATACAATTCTGGCGCAAATCGGCGCCGAGATGCTCGGCCTGCCGCTCGATAACGTCGGGATCAGGATCGGCGATTCCGATCTGCCGGCCTGCCCAGTCGAAGGCGGGTCGTGGACCGCGGCCTCGGCCGGCTCCGCGGTCATGCAGGGTTGCGACGACATCCGGCAACAGCTGCTCAAGCGCGCGCAAAAGCTCAAGGCCTCGCCGCTGAAGGACGCCGAGCCGGGAGACGTGGCCTTCGTCGACGGCAAGATCGCTTTGCGATCCGACGCTTCCCGCGCGGTGCCGCTGGCGGAGCTGCTGCGGCAAGCCAACGAGCCGATCAAGGCCAAGGCCACCTCCACTCCGGACCCCAAGGTCGAGAAGCGCTTCGCGCACAACACGCATTCAGCGGTGTTCGCCGAAGTGAGGCTCGACGAGGAGCTCGGCATGCTCCGCGTGACGCGCGTCGTCAGTGCTGTGGCTGCCGGCCGCATTCTCAACCCGAAAACCGCCGGGAGTCAGATCATGGGCGCGGTGGTCGGCGGGATCGGCATGGCGCTGCACGAAGAGGCGGTGGTCGATCACCGCTATGGCCGGACCATCAACCACAACTTTGCTGAATACCACGTGCCGGTAAACGCCGACGTGCATGCCATCGAGGTGATTTTCGTCGACGAGCGCGAAGCGCATCTCAACCCGCTCGGCGTGAAAGGCGTCGGCGAGATCGGCATCGTGGGCGTGGCGGCCGCCATCGCCAACGCGGCATTTCACGCGACCGGCGTGCGGGTGCGCGACCTTCCCATCACCATCGATAAGATTCTCGGGCTTCGGCAAGCTCCGCCGGCTAGAGTCTAACCCCTAGCACGTGGGCCTTGGCGGTCGCGGTCGCTCCGCGCCCTGATCCGTAGATCGCCGCTAATTCCCGCAGACGCTCGAGCCGGTGGTGCAGACGTAAGGCACGACCACGCCGGTGAAGCAGGTGGTGTAGAAGCGCGAGGTGACGAGGTCCGGCTTCAGCTGCGCGTAGTCCGGAACGCCGTCGGGACGCACCATCTTCCAGAACGGATCGCCCTTCACTTTGTGCGCGGTCAGGCTCATCGAGCTCCAGCCATTGGCCTGCCTCAGCTCGTCCGCGCTTGAGAGCGCGAGCTCGCGGGACATCTGGGCGGCTTCGGCGGGAGAGTCCGCGCTATGCGTGGCCTTGACCAATTTGCACGCCGCCATCGACGGCGTGCCGCAAGCCGACAGCAGCGCTATGCCGATCACCGCCACGCCAAACATTTCCGAAACCCGACGCATGCCGCACTCTCCCCAAGATGAAAGACCCGTGCGCCGAGCTTGCGGCCGATATGGCTAATTTGGGGTTAAAGCGCCGAAGCGTCGGCAACCCGGTGTGGCGCCAGGCGATGTCAGCGACAAAAGTGTGAGGGGCTAGAGCTTGCCCTCGAGCTTCGATTCCGGATCGGCGCTCCGCGCGGCTTCGTCGGACGGGACCTTGCACTTGGCGAGATAGTCTTCGGCATCGGCGCCGGTCAGATTGAGCTTGGCGGCCTGGGCCTTGCAGGCGTCCTGCAATTCCGCCGGAGTGATCTTGGCGCCGTCACCTTCGCCGTCGTCCGCCGCCCGCGCCGGACCCGCAGCGAGCAAGAGACCAGCCACCAGGCAAGACGTGAGGATCATTTGTTTGTTGTGCATGTTTTGTCTCCTCCAGGCTATTCTGTAACCAGCCAATTATTGGTAGCATACACGCAATAGTTCTCCAATGCACCGCCGGGAGACGCGCGTCTTAAATTTTGTTCACGCCGCGGGTGGCTTCCGCGAGCCGAGAAAAGCCAGGGAGGTAACATGAAGACGATGCGTTTGATCCTTGCCTCGGCGGTTGTCGTGGCGGGAATGACTGCCGCGTTGCCGTCGCAGGCCTTCGCCTGCTATTGCGAAGCGCGCAGCGCCTATAGCTGGGGCTGGGGCAGATATTCGTCCTGCGCGGCGGCGAAACGGCGCGCCTTGAACGAATGCGCCGCGCGCACGCCGCGCGGCTATTGGTGCTACATCACCTATTGCCGATAGATCGCGGCCGATTGCCGGTCAATCGCGCTCGACGCAGGGCGGCGATGCGCGTTGCCCGCACTCGCACTGGGTGCGGCTCGCGGCAAACTCCGAATAGGTCTTAGCTCACCGGATCGGGAGCGGCGTCGTCGGGCTGATGCCCTTCGCCCTGATCCGAGCCGTTGGTCTCGCGGTCCTGCCCGCGCTCGCGGCCATTGCCGCCGTGGCGGTTGCGGTCGCGTCCGCCGCCGTGATGCTCGCGGTCGCCCACATGGCGCTGGCGGTCCTGGCCGCCCTGCCCCATCTCGCCGCCGGCGCGGATCTCGCCGCCGCCTTCGGGGCCATACTCCTCGTCGCCTTCGTCGTCGGAGTTCCAGCGCGACGGGCGATAGGAGCCGTTGGGGCTCTCGCCACCAGGCTGGCCATGCTGCGGGCCGAGCTGCACCTGCGCCGCCATGATGATGCGATTGTAATGCTCGGCGTGCTGGAGATAGCTCTCGGCGGAGACCATGTCGCCCGAGGCGAGGGCGTCACGCGCGAGCGACATATATTTCTCGGCGATATGCGCCGCGGTGCCCCGGATCTTCACGTCGGGCCCGTTCGACTCGTAATTCCGCGCCAATGGATTTTGGGGCTTGCGGCCGCGGCCTCTTCCCCGGCGATTCTGCTGTCCTTGCCTCATTTCCGTCTGATCACCTGCTAGGCGGGGCAAGCCCCGCGTCCTTCCCTGTTACTTCACTGCTTTCCACGCGCCGCCCCGGTCCCAACACGCGTAACCGCGCCCGGATTCGGGGTTCAGCCGTGCAGTCGTCTCAGCCTGCGCTTTTTTTGCCTTGTTATGAGCAGTTCACTTCCGGCGCCACGCGTCGAACGTCTTTCCCGCGAGCGCCAGCCAACCTCAGCCTGATGGGCGGTTGAGCGTCTCTTGGACGTCACGAGAGGCCCCCTGGGCCTTGCAATCGAGAGTCTCGAGAATCCGCTCTTGTTGCCGTTGCAACCGGCCGCGCGCTCCCAAGGCGCAATTGGCCGAATAGTCGTGTGTTGTCGTGAACCTAACCCGAACATCGCGGATTTCCAAGTGATTTTTTGCCCTGCGGCGGGTCGCCCTCAGGCCTTGCAACGGACCGTTGCCGTCACTACCCGCGCCCGGCCGGCGAGATCCAGGGCCGGACCCTCGGGCTCGAGTCCCGCATGGCGCAGGATCGCGGCCACCGGCTTGGCCTGGCTGGGGCCGATTTCGAGGAACAGCCGGCCCTGGCGCGAGAGTGCCTGGCCGGCAGCGGCGGCGATCGCGCGATAGGCATCGAGCCCATCCGCGCCGCCGTCGAGCGCAAGATGCGGGTCGTAGCCGGCGACCTCCGCTGCGAGGTCCGCAAGCTCGCGCGTCGCGAGATAAGGCGGGTTGGAGACGATCAGGTCGAAGCGGCCGTCGATGCCGTCGAGCCAATCGGCGGCGAGGAAGCGCGCGCGGGGCTCGACGCCGAGCCGGCGCGCATTCTCGGCCGCCACGGTAAGCGCGGCCTCACTCTGGTCGCTGCCGATGCCTTGCGCGTTCGGCAGCTCGGCCAGCAGGGTGATGAGGATGCAGCCGCTGCCGGTGCCGAGGTCGAGCAGGCGAAGCGGAGCGGCGCGCAGGCCCCACGCCTCGACATCGGCAAGCACGGCTTCGATCAGCGTCTCGGTGTCGGGGCGCGGATCGAGCACGTTGCCATCCACGCGGAAGCTCCTGCCGTAGAACTCGCGCTGGCCGGTGATGCGGGCAACCGGCTCGCGCTTCAGCCGCCGCGCAATCGCCGCGTCGAGCATCGCGCGCGCCTCTGCCGGCAGCGCCTCGCCGCTTCGCGCGACGTAGGTTTCATGGCTGAGCGCGGCGGCGTGGCAGAGCAGCAGCCGCGCATCGAGCTCCGGCGTGTCGATGCCGGCTTGGCGGAGCGCGCCCGCCGCCGCGACGAACGCCTGGTTCAGAGTCAACGCCTCACGCATGGGCCTCGTCCTGCATGGCGGAAAGCTGGGTAGTCTGATGCTCGGTGATCAGCGCGTCGATGATCTCGTCGAGCGCCTCGCCGCCCTCCATCACGTAAGGCAGTTGATGCGTGGTGAAGCCGATGCGGTGATCGGTGACGCGGCCTTGCGGATAATTGTAGGTGCGAATGCGCTCGGAGCGGTCGCCACTGCCGATCTGGCTCTTGCGGTCCTGCGCGCGGGCCGCATCGAGCTTGGCGCGCTCCAAGTCGTAGAGCCGCGCGCGCAGCACCTTCATCGCCTTGGCCTTGTTCTTGTGCTGCGACTTCTCGTCCTGCTGGCTGACCACCAGGCCCGACGGCATGTGCGTGATCCGGACCGCGCTGTCGGTGGTGTTGACCGACTGCCCGCCGGGACCGCTGGCGCGGAACACGTCGATGCGGAGGTCCTTGTCCTCGATCTTGATGTCGACCTCCTCGGCCTCGGGCAGCACGGCGACGGTCGCGGCGGAGGTGTGGATGCGCCCCTGCGCCTCGGTCTCCGGCACGCGCTGCACGCGATGCACGCCGGACTCGAATTTGAGCCGGGCGAACACGCCCTTGCCGGTGATGTTGGCGATGATCTCCTTGTAGCCGCCGGTGGCGGAGTCGCTCGCGGACAGCACGCTGACCTTCCAGCCGTGGCGGTCGGCGTAGCGCTGATACATGCGGAACAGATCGCCGGCGAATAGAGCCGCCTCCTCGCCGCCAGTGCCGGCGCGAAGCTCGAGGATGGCGCTCTTCTCGTCGGCGGCGTCCTTGGGCAAAAGCTGCAGCTTGAGTTGATGTTCCAACGCCTCGATCTTGGGGTCGAGTGTTTGCAGCTCCTCTTGCGCGAGCGCTGTCATCTCCGGATCAGCGGCCGGATCCTCGATGAGCTTCTTCAGCTCATTAACCTCGTGCTCCGTGCTGCGGAGTGTAGTGATGGTGCTGACGATGGGATCGAGTTCGGCGAACTCGCGAGAAAGCCTCACATAGCTGTCCTGATCGGTGCCAGAGGCGAGCGTGGTCTGCACCGTCTGCCAACGGGAGACGAGCTTATCGAGTCTATCGGCGGGGATCGCGGTCATGGACTGGGGTGGGTCGCGTCGCTAGCCGCCGGGAGGCGACGGCAGCTTGTCGGCCTTGCGGCTGCGCGGATCGTCGGGGTCCATCGTGCCGCTCGGGGCGCCGGTGCCGGTCACGCCCGAGGGCGGCTGCGCGTGGGTCAGCGCGAACCACAGCCCGAAGCCGACGATCGAGATCACCAGCGCGCCGAGGCCCCATTTCAGCAGCAGCGGGCGCCGCTTCGACTTCTCCGGCTGTGCCGGCTCGAGCGCGGCGACCTCGACGGCGGGCGCGGGATCGATGCCGAAATCGGCGTCGAGCGGATGCGGCTCAGGCGGCGGCGCGGGCCTCAGCGGGGGCGCCGGCTGGGGCCTTGCTTGAGGAGGAGCCGGGGGTTGTGGCGCGCGCGGCTGCGGCGGCCGGCGATCCGCTGGCTGCGGTTGCGGCTGCATGTGCGGCGCGGCTTGGCGCTGCGGCTGGGCTTGCGGCTGCGGCCGTGGGCTCTGCGGCGCGGGCTGGCCGGGCCAGGCTTGCTGCGGGGCGTTCTGCCAGGTGTTTTGCGGCTGGGCTTGCGGGTTCTGCCACGGCGCTTGCGGCTGGACGCCAGGCTGAGGCTGCGCCCAGGCATTGCCCCGCGGTTGCGGCTGCGGCGCTTGCGACGGCGGCGGCCAGGGAATGTCGAGCGGGTTCGGCGACGCACCGCCGGCATTCGACGGCGCGTAGGAATAATCCGGCTCGGACGGCGGCGTCATCGTCGGCACCTCGGGCATATGCCGCGGCTGAAGCTCGACGATGCCCGCTTCGATCTGCGCATAGATCCGTCGCAGCAGCGGCTGCACGTCGAGATTGAGCAGCCCGCCATAGGCCTTCACCACGCGCGAGGTCTCGGTCCAAGGCGGCAGCGCGTAGATCGCGCCCTGCTCGAGCGCCTGCACGACATCGGCGCGCGTGCCCAGCCTCGCGGCGAGGTCCATTTCCGACAGAGCGGTCGCGGCCCGAAGGTCTCGAAACAGCTCCGCCACCTCAGCGTCATAGCCGGCGGGCATGTCGTCTATCCCGTGAATATTCAGGCGCCGTATGTCGGCGTCCGGGTGTGGGCTTAATGGCACTTGGCGCGGCCCGGGCAGCATCGCAAGGCCGGTCCCATGTCCAGTTGGTCTCCGCTAACACAAGCTGAACGGCGTCGAGTTTGCAAGTTAAAGCGAGACTAGCATATCGATGTTGCGGGTGGAGGTGTGTCATCTGGGCTAAACGCTAGATTTGCACGCCTTGTTCGGCCGCGAAGCGCTTCAAATCCTCGCGCACCGAGGTATTTCTGGTGATCAAGAGCTCATCCAGTTTCCGCGCCAGATTTCCGGCATCGAGCGACAACACCATGGCCTTGACCGGCCCGACCGAGGCCGGCGCCATGGAAATCGAGCGGAAACCGAGGCCGATCAGCGCCATCGCCTCGAGCGGCCGTCCCGCCATCTCGCCGCAAAGCGTGAGCGGCACGGCGTGTCGCGTGGCGGCCTCGACGATCAGCTTGAGCGCCTTGAGCGAAGCGGGATTGAGCGAGTCAAAGCGCTCGGACACACGCATATTGCCGCGATCGGCCGCGAACAAAAACTGCATGAGATCGTTGGAACCAACGGAGGCGAAATCGGCGAGCGGGAGCACGCTGTCGAGCTGCCACAGCAATGCCGGTACCTCGATCATGGCGCCGACCATCAGTGTCTTCGGCTCGGGCCGGCCGTGCCGCTTGAGGATGGTCACCTCGCGCTCGATCAGCGCGCGCGCGGCCGCGAACTCCGACACGTCGGCTATCATCGGCAGCATGATCCTGAGCTCGCGCCCGGAGGCGGCGCGAAGCAGCGCGCGGATCTGCGTGCGGAACAGTGCCGGCCGGTCGAGCGCCATGCGGATGGCGCGCCAGCCGATGGCGGGGTTCTCCTCCTGGGCGGCGCGGAAATACGGCAGCACCTTGTCGCCGCCGACATCGAGCGAGCGGAACACCACCGGCCGGTCGCCGGCCGCGTCGAGGATCGCCTTGTAAAGCCGGGTCTGCTGCTCGAGCCGCGGGAAGGTGGCCGAGATCATGAATTGCAGCTCGGTGCGGAACAGGCCGATCCCGTCGGCGCCCGACTGGTCGAGATGCGGCAGGTCGAACAGGAGTCCGGCGTTGATGTTGAGCGAGACGCGCTCGTTGTCGAGCGTGACCGAGGGCACGGTGCGCAAAGCCGCGTATTGCGCCTGACGCCGCGCCCTGAAGCGGACCTTGTCGGAATAGGCCGAGACCACCTCCTGCGTCGGCCGCACATGCAGCTCACCGCCTTCCGCATCGACGATCGCCGCGTCGCCCGGCTCGACCGATTCCAGCACCCCCGCCACATGCGTCAGCGCGGCGATGCCGAGCGCGCGCGCGACGATGGCGACGTGGCTCGCGGCACCCCCCTCCTCCAGCACGAGGCCGCGCAAACGCTGCCGGTCGTAGTCGAGCAATTCGGCTGGGCCCATGGTACGGGCGATGACGATGGCGTCCTGCGGCAGATTGCCCGTCGCCGCGGTGCCGACGCCGCCGGAGAGGAGACGCAGCAGCCGGTTCGACAGATCGTCGATATCGTGCAGCCGGTCGCGCGAATGCTGGTCGGGCAGGCGCAGCATGCGCGCGCGGGTGTCGTTGCGCACGCGCTGGACCGCAGCCTCGGCGGTCAGGCCGGTGATCAGCGCCTCGTCGAGCCGGCGCCGCCAGCCGTGATCGTGGGCGAACATGCGGAAGGCCTCGAGCACCTCGCGGTGCTCGCCGGCGCGCGCCAAATCGCCACGCTCCATCATCATGTCGATCGAGCCGGTCAAATCCTCGATGGCTTGCGCGAGGCGGCGGCGCTCGAGCTCGATATCCTCGGCGATCAGCCGGGTGACGACGATGCGCGGCTCATGCAGCACGACGTGGCCGAGCGCCACGCCTTCCGAGATCGGCAGGCCGCCGAACCGCATGGCGAGATCGCGGCGGGTCTCCGTGCTGACGTCCGTCACCAGTCCTCCCGAGGCGATCATCTCGGCGAGAACCATGGCGGTGGTCTGAAGCGCTTCGATCTCCTCGTCGCTGTATTGGCGTTTGGTCCGGTTCTGCACCGTGAGCACGCCGATTGTGTGACCGCCGCGCAAGATCGGCACGCCGACGAAGGAGTGATAGATCTCCTCGCCCGTCTCCGGACGATAGGAGAAGGCCGGATGATGCTGCGCGTCGGGGAACTGCAACGGCTCGGCCTGCTGCGCGATCAGGCCAACCAGGCCCTCGCCCGGCTTCAAATGCGTGTTGTGCACGGCCTCGGGGTTGAGACCTTCTGTCGCAAACAGCTCGAAGGACCCGTCGCGCCTTTGTAGATAAAGCGAGCACACCTCGGCCACCATGTTCGAGGCGATCAGCACCACCACCTTGTCGAGGCGCACCTGCGCGCTCTCGCGCTCGGCCATCACCTCGCGCAAGCGCCGCAGCAATTGTCTCGGGGCGCCAACAGAGACAGGCATAGTCACACGTCCTCGGCGGCCGGCGGCGCGGCGGCCCAAGCATCGTTGCAAAGCTTAAGGCTGCGCGCCTGATTTACCTAGCGGCTGTCCAATCCGAACAAGGAATGCAGGGTTCGCACCGCAAGCTCGGCGTAGGCCGCATCGATCAATACGCTGATCTTGATCTCCGACGTGGAGATCGCCTCGATATTGATGCCCTTTTCGGCAAGGGCGCTGAACATCTGCGCGGCAACGCCGGCGTGGCTGCGCATGCCGACACCAATCGCCGACACCTTGGCGATGTCGGTAGAGCCGCGCAAGTCCAAATAACCGATGGAGTCCTTGGATTTCCTCAGGACTTCGAGCGCGCGGTCGAGGTCGGCGCTCTGCACCGTGAAGGTGAGATCGGTATAGCGGCCGTCCTCCGAGACGTTCTGCACGATCATGTCGACATTGATGCTGGCGTCGGCCAGCGGGCCGAACACCTGCGCGGCGACGCCCGGCTTGTCGGCGATCTTGAGCAACGTCACCTTGGCTTCGTCGCGCGCATAGGCAATTCCACTGACGACGTTCTGCTCCACGATCTCATCCTCATGGCAAACGAGTGTTCCAAGCTGCTCGGCCTGGTCGGTGGGAAGGCCGCCCAGGTCCGGCGGATCGAAGCTCGAGCGCACCAGCACGCGGACGCCCCGCTGCATGGCAAGCTCGACCGAGCGGGTTTGCAGCACCTTGGCCCCTTGCGAGGCCATTTCTAGCATCTCCTCGTAGGAGATTCTGTCGAGCCGGTGGGCCTTCGGCACCACCCGCGGGTCGGTGGTATAGACGCCGTCGACATCGGTATAGATGTCGCAACGGTCGGCCTGGAGCGCCGCGGCAAGCGCCACCGCGCTGGTGTCGGACCCGCCGCGCCCGAGCGTGGAAATGCGGTTGCCGGGGGCGATGCCCTGGAAGCCGGCGATCACCGCGACCTCGCCATCGACCATGCGCTGCTTCAGCTCGTCGACGTCGAGCCCGGTGATGCGGGCGGCGCGGTGCGCGGTGTCGGTGCGAAGCGGGATCTGCCAGCCCTGCCAGGAGCGGGCCCTGAGCCCCACCGATTGCAGCACCAGCGCAAGCAGGCCCGAGGTGACCTGCTCGCCCGAGGAGACCACGGCGTCATATTCCCGCTCGTCATATTTGGCCGAGGCGGGGCCGCCGTTCCCCTGCCGCTCTTTGAAGCCCCAGGCCTGCTCGACCCAGGCGACGAGCTGATTGGTATGGCCGGCCATGGCCGAGACCACCACGGCGCACGCGTGGCCCGCGTCGGACTCGCGCTTCACATGCGCAGCGACGTTGCGGATGCGGTCGATGTCGCCGACCGACGTGCCGCCGAATTTGAGCACCAAGAGCGCCATGGTCTGGTCCAGATGCGGGGCTTCCGCCCCCAAACATTAAGAGGGCCGGTCCTGGTCGGACCGGCCGGAAAATCCGCGTCTTTCATACTGATTGAGGCGGGAGCCCGCAACATGACATCGCTTGACAGGAAACAGGCCGGGAGGCCCTTTTGAGGTCATGGTTGAAGCCCGAAGCAATACGCTCGACGCCGACGAGGTCGCCCGCTTCGCCAAGCTGTCGGGCGAATGGTGGGACGCGGGCGGCGCGTTCAAGCCACTGCACCGGATCAATCCGACCAGGCTCACTTATATCCGCGACCAGCTCTGCCGGAAATTCGGGCGGGACAAGAGAGCGGCTGCGAGCCTCAAAGGCCTCTCCGTGCTCGATATCGGCTGCGGCGGCGGGCTGATCGCCGAGCCGTTGACCAGGCTCGGCGCGGAGGTGACCGGCATCGACCCCGCGCCCGAAAATATCGCCGCCGCCAAGGCGCATGCGGAGGGCGCCGGCCTCGACATTCGCTACAAGGCCGAGACCGCCGAGGCGCTTGCCGGCTCGGGCGCGGCGTTCGACGCGGTGTTGCTGCTGGAGGTGGTGGAGCATGTGCCGGACGTGCCGGCCTTCCTCAAGGCGGTGGCGCCGCTGGTCAGGCCGGGCGGGGTGATGATCCTCTCGACGCTGAACCGGACCTTGAAGGCCTATGCGCTGGCGATCGTCGGCGCCGAGCTGATCCTGCGCTGGCTGCCGGCCGGCACGCATCAATGGGAGCGCTTCGTCACGCCGGGCGAGCTCGAAGCGGCGCTCGCGGGCGCTGGACTCAGCGTCACCGACATGACCGGCATGGTTTATCACCCGCTCGGCGACGACTGGCGGCTCTCATCCGACACGGACGTGAATTATTTCGCAACCGCCCAGCGGGCGTAGCCTAATAGCCGCGCGGGGCGACGTAATAATTGCCGCGCGGGCCGTAATAGCCCTGCTGAGGCTGCTGCTGGAACCAGCGCCGGCCGAACAGGCCGCGCCGCTTTTGCGGCTGCTGCTGATATTGGTACTGGCCGCCGCCGAACCATGGCGGGTAGGCATAGCCATAGCCATACTCGCGCGGCTGCTTGCCGGGGCTTGCGACCTTCGGGCCCTCGCCGCCGGGGGTGGTGCCGGTCAGCACGACCTGGGTGTTCTCCAGCCCATTCTCCTCGACCAGCGCATAAAGCGTGGCGGCGTTTGCCTTGGACAGCCGGACGCAACCATGCGAGGCGGGCTTGCCGAGATTCTTCTCGTCCATGGTGCCGTGGATGGCATGGCCCTGCTTGGTGAAGAACACCGCATGCGGCATGGGCGCGTTGTCCCACTGCTTCGAGTACCAGATCTTGTTCATCGAGCTCGCGGTGTAGGTGCCGGACGGCGTGGAATAGCCCGGCTGCCCGGTCGAGACCGGCCAGGAGTATTTCTCGACGCCGTCGACGAAGATGGTCATCTCCTGGCTGGACTTGTCGACATTGACCAGGATGCTCGATTTCGAAGCATCGGGAACGGTCTCTGCCGCGCTCGGATCGGCGGGCGATTCGGGCGAGCCGTTCTGCTCGGCCGCGGCGCCCTCGCCGGTCGCGGGCTGAGCCTCGGGGGCGGCGGACTGGGCCTCGGCCGGAGGCGTGGACGCGTTCGGATTGGTCTCGGCGCCGGCCGGAAAAGCCAGCATTGCCGCCAAAAACGGAACTGCGAGCAACGTGCGGAAGGTGGGGGAAATGTCGAAGAGGCGCATGCTTTGAGACCCTGGTTGCGCAGAAACCAACGCCCGGCAGCCTGATAAATAGGAATCCTTCAAGGCTTTACCAGGGCACCTCGGGCCAATTTCTACACGCAAGTGCCCAAACAAGACGTTACCGCGCGCGTGTGACAGGCGCATCACTGCTACGGAGAGCGATCACGAAACCTGGCGCTTCCCGGCAGGCGCGGGCGCGCCGGCAATTTCGATCTCGAAATCGCGGCCGTGCTTGAGCACGGGAATGCGTGCACGGGCCTCGTCGGCCGCGGCGGGATCGATCTCGGCGAAAATCACGCCGGGCTCCTCGCCCGCTTCCGCCAGCACCTCGCCCCAGGGCGAGATAATCAGGCTATGGCCGAAGGTGGCGCGGCCGTTCTCGTGCAGCCCGCCTTGGGTCGCGGCCAGCACGAAGGCGCCGGTCTCGATGGCGCGGGCGCGGGTCAAGACGTGCCAATGCGCTTGGCCAGTCTGCTTGGTGAAGGCGGCGGGAATGGCGATCAGCTCGGCGCCCTCGAGCGCCAGCGCGCGATAAAGCTGCGGAAAGCGGAGGTCGTAGCAGATCGAGAGCCCGAGCCGGCCGAACGGCAGATCGACCACCACCGCCTTGCCGCCGGGACGGCAGGTCGCCGACTCGCGGTGGCTCTCGCCGCCGGCGAGATCGACATCGAACAGGTGCAGCTTGTCGTAGCGCGCGGCGATTTCGCCCTCAGGGTCGAGCAGATAGGAACGGTTGGCGACGGCCGCGGCGTCGAGCCTGATGGCGAGCGAGCCGATATGAAGATGGATGCCGAGCTCGCGGGCGAGCGCGCGGAACCGGGCCAGCGCGGCGCTCGCTTCCTCGGTCTCGGCGGCAGCGACGGTAAGCTCGGGCTTGAGCTCCATCAACGCGGTGTTCTCGGGCGTCTGCACATAGGCCGCGCCGCCCGACGCCGCGCGGCGGATCAGGCGCTCGGCGGCGTCCAGGTTAGCGTCGATCGAGCGGCTGGAGCGGAGCTGCACCAGCGCGGCGCGGAACCGTCTGTCGGGCGCGCCCATCATGACTTCGCGGCGTCCGCCGCTTCGGGCGCATTGGCGAGCCAAGCGTCGAGCTTGGCGTCACGCTCGAGCGCGGCGAGCTCTTCGTAGCCGCCGACGTGCCGGCCATGGATGAAGATTTGCGGCACGGTGCGGGCGCCATGCGAACGCTCGACCATCTCGGCGCGCCGGTCCGGCTCGAAGCCGACATCAATCTCCTCGAAGTCGAGCCCCTTGCCGCGCAGCAGCCGCTTGGCGGCCTGGCAATAGCCGCAGAACTGGGTGGAGTAGACCAGGATGCGCGTCATGACGCATAACTGGCCCGCGAACGACTGCAAGACAAGGCATTAGGTTCTAGATTCCAGCCGGTTTAGAGCTGAAAGGCGGTGGGCTCGACGGCGCGGGCGAGCGTCAGAATGTCGACCCGCGCCGCCCGGGCCCGCTTGAGCGCCCGCGCGCAAGCCTCCGCCGTCGCGCCGGTGGTGACAACGTCGTCGATGACCACGACCCGCTTTCCCGCGACGCGGGCGCGATGCGCTTTGGCGACCTTGAAGGCCCCGGCGACATTGCGGCGGCGCTGGTCGGCGCTGAGGCCGACCTGGCTCGCGGTCCGCTTCACCCGCTTGAGAGCGAAGCAATCGGCCTCGATGCCGCAAAGTCCGCCGAGCGCCATCGCCAGCATGGCCGACTGGTTGAAGCGCCGCCACCAGAGCTTTGCCGGATAGAGCGGCACCGGCACGATCAGATCGGCGTCGGCGAGCAACTCGGCGCCGGCCTTGTGCAGCCAGCGGGCGAAGAGCGGCAAGCCCTCATGCCGATCGCGATATTTGAAGCTCTGGATAAGCTCGCGCATGGTGCCCGAATAGCGCGCCGCAGCCCGCGCGCGGTCGTAGACTGGGGGCGCGGCGATGGCCGCCGCCGAGAGCGCGCCTTCGCCCGCGTCGTATGGCAGCGGAATGCCGAGCCGCGCGCAGATGGGAGGCGCGATGAAGTCGATGCTGGCAAAGCACTCGCCGCAGAGGAGGCCGTGGCCGCCGACCCGCGTGCGGCAGCCGATGCACACGGGCGGCAGGAGGAGATCGGCAAGCCGGCCGAACATCGGGCGAACGATGCCCGGCGCGCCGGGGTGGGGCGGCGCGTCGAGGCCGAGCTCTGCTTGGCCGGTCGGCATGGCGCCCATGATATGCCTTAAGCGGCGTAGCGACAAAGCGCGGAGAGGCGCTTTTCCATGACCGATCCGCACATCCTGTTCGACCGCAAGCTGCTCCGGGCGCGGCGCGCGCGGTTCGCGCCGGAGGTGGGCCAGCATGAATTCCTGCTCGCCCATGTCGCGCGCGAGATCGCCGAACGCGTCGAGCTGATGCTGCGTCCCTTCCCGCTCGCGCTCGACCTCGGCGCCTATCATGGGCTGCTCGGGCGGAAAGTGGCCGAGCTGCCCTCGGTCGGGTCGATGGTCTACGCCGAGAGCGTATTCGCGTTCGCGGCGCTATGCCCGCCGCCGTCGCTGGTCTGCGACGAGGACCTGCTGCCGTTCAAGCAGCCGAGCTTCAATCTGATCGTCTCGGGACTCGCCCTGCACCGGGTCAACGATTTGCCCGGCGCGCTGATCCAGATCCGGCGCGCGCTGCACCCCGACGGCCTGTTCATGGCGGCGTTGCTCGGCGCGGGCGCGCTGCGGGAGCTGCGCCAGACGCTGATCGAAGCCGAGGCGGAAGCACAAGGCGGTGCGAGCCCGCGCGTGTCGCCGTTCGGCGATGTCAGAGAGTATGGCGCATTGCTCCAGCGCGCCGGCTTCGCCCTGCCGGTGGCGGACGCCGAGAGCTTGACGGTGCTCTACGCCTCTCCGCGCGAGCTGATGCGCGAGGTGCGCGCGCTTGGCGGCGGCAATGTGCTGCTGGCGCGAAGCCGCGCCCCGCTCTCGCGCAAAGTGCTGGAGCGCGCCGAGGCGATCTATCGCGAGCGCCACGCGGCGGCTGACGGACGGGTGAGCGCCACGTTCGAGATCGTCTATCTCAGCGGCTGGGGACCGGATGCCTTTCCAGCACAGTGGGATCCGAAGCTTGGAATTCACGTGACTTGAAGTCGCG
>JADMIO010828240.1_pt1 | contig 41486 bp, 36 predicted proteins | sample 8958161 | NCBI WGS metagenome assembly JADMIO01 (sample SAMN16585339, study PRJNA669376) | soil metagenome | isolation source: Crop rotation soil | place: USA: Cullars Rotation, Alabama | collected 2011 | reverse complement strand
CGACTTCAAGTCACGTGAATTCCAAGCTTCGGATCCCACTGTGCTGGAAAGGATATACAGGCTCGGGGCGAAGATACCGCCCGCATTACCAGACGCATACGACACCGTGGTGGCGACCAGCTTCAGGGCGCACAAGAGAATCATCGTCTTGAGGACCAACCCCCCGGTGAGAGCCTGATCCACATATTCGTAGCCAACGCCCATCACCTCAGGACGGACGACCAGGAGCCCGCCAATTACCACGCCGCCCACGGCGGGTTGCCAGATCCGCGTCCACGGCGGTAATCCCATGAACAGGCGCCGCGCAGCGAGAAGGCCTCGACAAAACACCAGCGATACGATTCCGCCCACGATTCCCAGCACGGCGTACGCCAACAGCTCGATTGGATGCTGCAAGTGATAGGCGGGCACGCGAAACAGGGGCTCGTTTCCGAGAATCGATCGTTCAACGACGACCGACGCAACCGATGCGACGACGGTCGATCCGAGCAGCGTGGCGTTCATGTCGCCGATGATTTCCTCGAGGGCGAAGAGCACGGCCGCGACCGGTGTATTGAAGGCGGCAGCCAATGCGCCAGCTGCACCGACCGGCACCAGGTCCTTGAGGCGTGCCGGGGACAGCGGTAGCCAACGTCCGACCACGGACGCGAGGCCAGCGCCAATCTGAACCGACGGGCCCTCGCGGCCCATCGAGTGTCCCGACCCGATGCACAGCACGCCAGTGATGAATTTCCCGAGCGGCACGCGACCAGGAATGACGCCGTTGTGCAGGTGATAGGCGACTTCAGTCTGCGGTACGCCGCTGCCACGCACGTCCGGAAACACCCAAGCCAGAAGCGCGCCAGTCACGAGACTCACGGCAACGGGCACGACAAATAGCCGCACTGTGGACGGATCGAGACCAAAGAAGAGACGCGTCGTCCAATCGATGGCCACGGTGAACAGGACTGCCAACAGCCCTGCCAAGACGCCGACGACGATCGTCAGCGCCAAAAACAGTTGGTGTTCACGCAACCGCAGCTGCTGTATCGAAGAGCCCAGGGACATCACTGCCGATCCGCTTCGTGGCGCCGGCCAATCAGGAGCAACGCGCGATCGAACACGGACCCCTGGCCGCAGGTGTCCACGGTCTGTTGTTCGATGCGGTAGATCAGGCTCAGCGCGGTGTCGATCGATTCCGGTGCGCGGCGAACTCTCTCGAGGGTCAGGTCCAACTCCAATCGGCCCGCCTCAGCGCGCAGCGATTCGAAGGCATTGTTGGCCGCCGGCGGCTTGGTGACGCAGTCGTTCAGTGCCGTCAACGCACGGCGGAACCCTGCGATCACACGATCCTGACGTTGGCGCAACGACAGCCCCGGCCGCAGCGGATCACCGGTCAGCACCAGGTCGCTGGTCGACCGGAGTTCCGCCACGCGAGCCGACGGTGAATCCACCGCGCGCAAATAACGCAGGGCACTGGTGTAGTCGCCCGCCTCGAAGGCCGCCTCACCCGCGCCGGCCAGCGCCGCGGCATTCTTCGGATCGATGCGTAAGGCTTGACGAAACCGATCGAGGCCGCGGCGGGGGTCGCCCGCGTCCAGAAATAATTGCCCCGCCTCGGTCTGTAACTTCAGGTCGTCTGGCAAGTTACCGCTGAGCACGAGGAGCTCCGAAAGCGCACGCCCGTGTTGTGCCTGGGCGAGCAAATACCTGATCAATTCAATGCGGACCTCACGACGTGTATCGAGCTGGTCACCACTCCACGAACCGTACACCGCGTTCTGGTAATACCGCACCGTGCTGGTCAGATCGCCGTGGCGGGCTTCGAGTCGTGCCAGCTGAACGTTCACGTCAGGATCTTCGGGAGTCAATTCGCGGACGCCAAGCAACACGTGCCTGGCTGCGTCGTCCTGTTGATCGGCAGCGAGGGCTGCTGCCAGAGCGAGCCGGTAGGTTCGGTTGTCGCGATCGATCGCCGTGGCGCGGCGTAGCGCCTTGATGGCCAATTCGGTCTGACCGCCCGCGAGGCGATCCTCGCCGACATCGTACCAGGCCACGGCGTCGCGAAGCCGAAGGGCGCGATTGGCACGAGCGGCGGCACGGGTGAGCCCGAAACCGACCACAACCATCACGCACAGGACGACCAGTATTACGATCTCCCGATGCACGAACGTTGATTCGGTGCGCCGGTCGCAGGCGTGGCAATGGCCGTCGACGAGTCTCCCGGCGCAGCGGGCGCAAGAGCTGGTTTTCTCGATCTCCATCGGCTCAGGCCACCGGGCCACGTTGCAGTCCGGCCATCCTACGAGCCTACCAGTCCTAATCGTTTGAGGTCAAAGCATTAGTCGATCGCCATGGATTGGCGGCGCCATCGTCGACGACACCGAAACGCGGAACGGCGCGGGCCGGCCACCGAAGGCTTGACGCTGCGACGTCGTCAGGCGTTTTATGTAGGAGACGCGCGTCTGGCTATGGGCCCCCATAATCCGTCGGTCAGAATACCGTCTCGACCGGATGCCTTCGACTCCGCTCCGGCTGCTATCGTCAGGCGGTGTGCTTCACGAAGCCTGACACTTCAATCGTGGTGTTTTCGGATGTAGACCGCGTCCTGAGCGCCCCGCATTCCGCGGCTTTCATCAGGGCCGCCGCTGTACTCAAGCAACTGGCGCTCGACAATACGGCGCTGGTGCTTTGTTCTGGCAAGACACGAGCAGAGGTGGCGTTCGTCCAACAGAAGCTGGACCTCGCGCACCCGTTCATCTGCGAGCACGGCGGTGCGGTGATCGTTCCGGCTCGTTACTTCGACATTGCGATCCCGAATACGCACCGCACCGCGGGTGAGGAGATTATCAAGTTCGGCCGTGCCTACTCGGAAGTAATCGAGATTCTGCACCGGACCGCCAGACGCCTCCGGATTGAAATCGTCGGCTTCAGCGATATGTCGATTGAGGAGGTGGCCAGAGAGTGTCAGATGTCGCTACTCGAGGCGAGGCTGGCCAAGCTGCGCGAGTACGACGAGCCGTTCCGTCTGCTCGATTCAGGCGCCTCATCGCGGTCTCGTCTCTTCAGGGCGCTCGACGCCGAGAGTCTTCGCGGGAGAGAGGGCCGGCCCTTCAATCATGTCGGCGCACCGGTGGACAGCTCGCTCGGAGTACAGCTGCTCAGCAACCTTTACCGTCGAGCCCGCGGCGATGTGATCACGGTGGCCGTCACCGACGGCGTCCCTCATAGCATGCTGGCGAGACTGGCGGACGACGTGATCAAGGTGGCGGCTGATGATATCGGTGGAGAATCCATCGACATCGCTGACTGGGCGGACGCCATAGTCGACCATGTCCACCAACGGCGCGACAGAGACCGGAGGTCTGAGCACGTCTCAGGAAAGCACATCCGATGAATGACCGCGCTGGCCACAAACCATGGGCTCTCCGGTCTCGCGGTTCAGAAAATACTGTCGCAGCGCGATGGGTGTCGCCGGAGAACTGGCGCTATCGTCAGAGCATGAAACTGACGAAGGATACGCGACTCCTCGGGATGACGGTCGGCCTGTTCATATCGGCCGCCGTGCTATCGGCTGGCGCCTCTTCAGGCAGCCCCCAAACCTCTGCACAGGCCGAAGAGCCGCATCCGCCGAACAATGCGCGGGTCTTTGCCTCAGATGCCGGCATGGTGTTGAATTTCATCAAGCCGGAGAAAACTGCAGATTTCGAGGCCGTCATCGCGAAACTGCGCGACGCGCTGCAGCGCAGTGACAAACCCGAACGGAAGCAGCAGGCCGCGAGCTGGAAGGTCTTTCGCGCGAACGAACCGGGCGCCAACGGCAGTGTGCTGTATGTCTTTACCATCGACCCCGCGGTCAAAGGTGCCGACTACACCGTTTCAACGATTCTGGCGGAAGCATTCCCGACCGAGGTTCAGGAGCTCTATAAGTCCTATGCCGAGGCGTACGCATCCGGCCAGAACTATGTGAACCTGAAGCTTGTCACTGCCCTGGGTGATTTGAACGGCGCCCCGCTCCAGCAGTCGGGCAACTAGCCGCCGAATCCTCCGTTCTGAAGGATCCGGCATTTTACGCGCAGAAATACCATGTCGGCCTGATAGACGTGACGTCCGACAGCCTCTAGTCTTCTTCCAGGGATCGTCAGTCTCTCTTCCTCCATCGGGATTTCCCCCTTGGTGGGTAACTTACACCTCCGGCTGTTGTCTCCAGAGCGCCCGGCGAGACTGGCGGTCCCTTTTCTGGTCTCGCTGCCCCTCGCCGTCTTTCCCCCTTCATCCTCCTTCGTGCATCCCACTTGACCTTCTCGGTTCAATGCACCGGAGTTCAATCTTTTGGACTTCAGGGCAGGTAACGTCTTTTCCAGCGCTAAATACCGTTGATGCCTGATAGGTCCTCTCGACGCCCCTCGATATTGTCGGCCTGCTGCTAACTGCCGAGGCGGTTTGCCAGTATCGGAGGCCCTTTTGAGGAGGAAACTGATGAGACGATTTGTACTACGGTCGGCGGTAATCCTGGCGGCTCTGCTCGTGCTGCCGGTCGCGGCGTACGCGCAGGGGGCTATCACCGGCGTCGTCAAGGACGCGTCCGGTGGCGTGTTGCCAGGGGTGACGGTCGAAGCCGCCAGCCCGGTTCTGATTGAAAAAGTTCGTTCGGTGGTCAGCGACGATACGGGCCAGTACCGCATCGTCAACCTGAATCCGGGCACGTATTCCGTAACGTTCTCGCTGCCCGGCTTCAGCACCGTCAAGCGCGACGGTGTCGAATTGACCGGCACGTTCGTCGCCACGATTAACGGCGAATTGAAGGTCGGCGCCCTCGAAGAGACGATCACGGTCACCGGCGAGACCCCGATCGTCGACGTCCAGAGCGCGAAAGTGCAACAGACCGTGAGCAAGGACGTCCTTGCCGCGATTCCAACCTCCCGCAACGCGGCAGGCATTCAGGCCCTGATTCCGGGCATGAGCAACACCACGGATTCGGGCGGCATCAACGGCAGCATGACCGGCGGCGCCGGCTCGATTCACGGCGGCCGTGGCAACGACTCCCGCACCTACAGCGACGGCAACAACACCGGCTGGGCCGGTGGCAGCGCGGGCGGCGGCAACACGCCGAACATCGCGGGCGCGCAGGAAGTCGTGCTGAGCACGTCGGGCGGCCTCGGCGAAGCCGAGACCTCGGGCGTCATTCTGAACGTCATCCCCCGCGACGGCAGCAACACCTTCAGCGGCCAGTTCAGCGTCTCGGGCGCGAACGGGGCGATGCAGGGTAGCAACTACACGCAGTCGCTGAAGGATCAGGGCCTGAAGACGCCGTCGGAACTGAACAGCCTGTACGACGTTAACCCGATGGGTGGCGGCCGCATCATCCGCGACAAGCTGTGGTTCTACCTCACCTACCGGCAGACCGCGAGCGATCGTACCGTCCCCGGCATGTGGATCAACAAGAACGCCGGCAACCCGAACGCCTGGACGGTCGACTTCGACCGCGACAAGCCGGCGTTCAACGACAGTCTGGATCGCAACGGCATCGCGCGCATCACCTGGCAGGTCTCCCCGCGCAACAAGGTGTCGGCGCACTGGTCCGAGCAGTACACCAGCAGCTCCGTCAAGGGCGGCGGCACCGGCACGACGACGCCGGAAGCCTCGACCTATACCCTGTTCCAGCCCTCGCACATCAACTCGGCGTCGTGGTCCGCGCCGCTCACCAGCCGCCTGCTGCTCGAAGCCGGTTGGGGCAGCTACCAGTCGCGGTATCGCAACCCGGGTCCACGCGTGGACGGCACGTTCAATCCGCGCATGATCCGCGCGCAGACCCAGGACGGCGAAATTCCGAACCTGCTCTCGCGGCAGCCCGCGGGCGTCGGCGGCGGCTTCAACCACCACCTGATCGGCGCGCTGGCCAACCTGCGCGCGTCCACGTCGTATGTCACCGGCGCGCACAACATGAAGTTCGGCTACCAGGGCGGCTTCGGCAACCCGAGCCAGGAGTACACCTACTACAACGAAGTCATCCTGGTCCGGATCAACAACGGTCAGGCCAACCGGTTGACGCAGGTCGTCTCCAACGAGAACACCAGCATCAAGATCGTCCGCAACCTGATCCCGACGTCGTTTTACGGGCAGGATCAGTGGACCCATAGCCGCCTTACGCTCCAGGGCGGCATCCGCTACGACCACCTCATCACCAACTACCCGGATCAGTTCTTCGGCGGCCCCGGCTACAACGCCTCGGCGTCGACGCAGATCCTCTATCCGTCGCGCTCGACCCAGGGCGTGAAGTGGGATGACGTCAGCACCCGCATGGGCGCGGCGTACGACCTGTTCGGCAACGGCAAGACGGCGGTCAAGTTCAACCTTGGCAAGTACATGGAAGCCTTCTCGGCGACCAACACCGACCTCGACCTGAACCCGCTGATCCGCAATACGATCAGCACGACGCGCACCTGGACCGACACGAACAAGGATTTCATCCCGAGCTGCGATCTCGCCAATAAGAACGCCAACGGCGAATGCGGCGCGATGGACAACAAGAACTTCGGCACCGCGAACTTCACCCGCAGCTACGACACGGACTTCGTGACCGGCTCGGGTGTCCGTCCCTACAACTGGGGGCTCGGTCTCTCGGTCCAGCAGGAAGTCCTTCCGCGCGTCTCGCTGAACGTGGGCTACTTCCGCAACTGGTGGGGTAATCACTACGCGGTGAACAATCGCGCCATCTCTGCGGCCGACTTCACGCCGTTCAGCATCAAAGCGCCGCTCGATTCACGTCTCCCCGGCGGCGGTGGCTACACGGTGGACGGGCTCTACAACCTGATCCCGAGCAAAGTCGGACAGGTCGACGAGCTCGCGACGTCCGCCAGCACCTTCGGCAAGCTGATCGAGAACTGGCAGGGCATCGACGTCAACGCCGTGGCGCGGCTGCGCAACGGCCTGACGGTGCAGGGCGGCACGAGCACGGGCCGCCGGCTCCAGGATGCGTGCGATGTGCGCGCGAATCTGCCTGAGTACGGCAATGGTCCCTCGGGTCAGAACAACTCGATCGGCGGTGCGACGGGCGGCAACGCGATGTCGCCCGTGAACCCGTACTGCCGGATCTCCGAGCCGTATCAGACGGAGTTCAAGGGTCTCGCGACTTACCTGGTTCCCAAGTTGAATGTTCAGGTGAGCGGCACCTGGTCGAGCGTTCCCGGCGACAGCCTGGCCGCGAACTACACGGTAACGAGCGCGATCGCGTCGCCGTCGCTCGGCCGCAACCTGTCGGCCGGCAACGTGACCGTCAATCTGATCGAGCCGGCGACGGTCTTTGCGGAACGCCGAACCAACCTGGACTTCCGCGTGGCGAAGATCTTCCGGTACGGCCGGACACGCAGCCAGGTCGGGCTCGACATCTACAACCTGACCAATACTGACGTCGTGACGACCTTCAACCAGACGTTCGTCGCGGGCGGCGCCTGGTTGACGCCGACGGCCATTCAGCCGGCGCGGTACGTCAAAATCAGCGCGCAGTTCGACTTCTAGCACTTTGCGGGCTCCAGGCTTCAGGCTTCGGGCCTGAGCCTGGAGTCTGCAGCACAAGCCTGGAGCCCGGAGTCTGCAGCCCGGAGCCTGAGTCACGCATCGTTCCGCCGACAATAGTCTGTTGACCGGATGGCGGGCGCCGCCACCGCGCGATATCGTCACGGCGTGGGGTTGCCGCCCCTCGCACCGGGCTTCTCAACACCCGGCTGCGACGGTTCCTCCGCTGTGGTCCAGACACAGTAGCCCCGGCGACAACCCCACTTGAACTGCTACTGTCAGCCACAGGTTCCGGCGGTCACGGACCCATTCTCCAAACATTTGAAAAACGACGGGCCTCGGGCGATTTCCTTCCCGAAATACTCGGCCGACTGTATAGGCCGTCCTCTGCGGTGCCGCTATCGTCGCCCGGTTGGGATCGGTGTAGCGCTCCCAACCCGTGATTTCAGGCGGTTTGAAGGAGGAGTCGATGAAGAGACTGGCTTTGTTCTCGGTATTCGTCGGGTTGGCGGTGTTGCTGCTGCCCGCGTCCGCATCTGCACAGGCCGCGATCACCGGCGTTGTGAAAGACGCATCCGGTGGCGTGCTTCCCGGTGTGACGGTCGAGGCCGCCAGCCCGGCGCTTATCGAAAAAGTGCGATCTGTGGTCAGCGGCGACACTGGCCAGTACCGCATCGTCGATCTACGTCCCGGCACGTATTCGGTGACGTTTTCGCTGCCAGGCTTCAGCACGGTCAAACGCGACGGCATCGAGCTGACCGGCTCGTTCGTCGCCACCGTCAACGGCGAGCTGAAGGTTGGCGCGCTCGAGGAAACGATCACCGTCACGGGCGAAACCCCGGTCGTCGACGTGCAGAGCGCGAAGGTCCAGCAGACCGTCAGCGGGGACGTGCTTCGCGCGATTCCCTCGTCACGTTCAGCCGGCGGTCTGCAGGCGCTGATTCCCGGACTGAGCGGCAACGGCGACTCCGGCGGCATCACCGGCGGCGGCGGATCCGCCGGCCAAATCCACGGCGGCAAAGGCTCCGACTCGCGCACCTACAGTGATGGACTGAACGTCGGCTGGGCCGGCGGTGGCGGCGGGTTGTGGGGCAACATGCTGAACGTCGCCGCCGCGCAGGAAGTCGTGCTCAGCACCTCCGGCGGGATGGGCGAAGCGGAAACGTCCGGCGTGACGCTGAACGCGATCCCGCGCGAGGGCGGGAACACCTTCGCCGGGACGTTCGTGGCCAACGGCGCGAGCGGCGCGATGCAGGGCAGCAACTACACGCAGGCGCTGCAGGATCAGGGGCTCAAGGCGCCCTCCGAACTGAACAGCCTCTACGAGCTCAACCCGATGGGAGGCGGCCGGATCATCCGCGACAAGCTGTGGTTCTACACCTCGTACCGGCAGATCGCCACGGACAACTCGGTGCCAGGCATGTGGGTGAACAAGAATGCCGGCAATCCGAATGCCTGGACGGTCGATTTCGACAAAAGCCAACAGGCCTTCTCCGAGACGCTGGACCGAATCCTCAGCGCGCGCGTGACGTGGCAGGCGACACCGCGTAACAAGATCAACGTCAGCTGGCAGGAGCAGATCTATCAGCGCAACTTCAAAGGTGGCGGCACGGCGACGCAGACGATTGAAGCGACCAACCGGGATTGGTTCGAGCCTTCACGCCTGCAGGGAGTGACCTGGTCGTCGCCGCTGTCGAGCCGGTTGCTGGCCGAGGCGGGGTGGGGCACCTACATGTCGCGCTATCGCAATCCCGCGCCACGGACGGACGGCACGCACAACCCGCGGATGATCCGCGCGCAGGAACAGGCCGGCGAGATTCCGAACCTGACGTCCCGCATGCCCGCCGGCGTCGGCGGCGGCTTCAATCACCACCAAATCGGCACGCTCGCCAACAACCGCGCCTCGCTGTCGTTCGTGACCGGCTCGCACAACATGAAGTTCGGCTACCAAGGCGGCTTCAACAACCCGAGCCAGACCTACCAGTACTTCAACGAGGTCATCCACGTGCGGATGCGCAATGGCCTGGCGAACCGGCTGACGCAGGTCATCACCGAAACCGACTCGGACGCGCGGATCAAGATCGTTCGCAACCTGCTGCCGACCTCGCTTTACGTGCAGGACCAGTGGACCCGTAATCGCCTCACGCTGCAAGGCGGCCTGCGCTACGACTACTGGAAGACGAACTATCCCGATTCGAGGATCGGCGGCGTGGGCTACACGGCGGCGGCGGCCCAAGAGATCTTCTATCCGGCCCGGTCGACCCAGGGCCTGGCGTGGCACGACATCACACCGCGCATGGGCCTCGCCTACGATGTGTTCGGCGACGGCCGGACGGCAATCAAGTTCAACCTCGGGAAATACATGCAGGCGATCCCGGCGACCAACAGCGACCTGGATCTGAATCCGATCATCCGGACCGCGATCAGCACGACCCGGACGTGGACCGACAACGGCGACTTCGTCGTGAACTGCGACCTGTCGAACCGGGAGAAGAATGGCGAGTGCGCGGCGATGGACAACAAGAACCTCGGACGCGAGGTGTTCGATCGCACCTACGACCCCAATTTCATCCAGGGCTGGGGTGTGCGTCCCTACAACTGGGGCCTCGGACTTTCCGTGCAGCAGGAGCTGCTGCCGCGGGTGTCGGTAAACGTTGGTTACTTCCGCAACTGGTGGGGTAACTGGTACACGGTGGACAACCGCGCGACCAGCCTCGCCGACTACACGCCGTTCAGCATCAAGGCGCCGGTCGACTCGCGGCTGCCAAACGGCGGCGGATACACGGTTGGCGGCTTGTACAATCTCGTCCCGGAGAAAATCGGCGCCGTCGATGAGTGGGCGACCTCGTCCAGGAACTACGCCAAGCAGACCGAAAACTGGCAGGGCGTTGACGTCGGCATCAACGCGCGTCTGCGGAACGGCCTGACGATTCAGGGCGGCACCAGCACCGGGCGGGCGCTCGCCGATTCGTGCGCGCTCAAGGCGGCCGTGCCGGAACAGGGCCAGGGCACCCGCGGGGATACGACGTCGATTGCCGGCGGCGACCTCGTGGATCCGTACTGCCGCGTTGTCGAGCCGTATCAAACGCAGATTCGCGGCCTCGCGACCTATACGATTCCGCGCATCGATCTGCAGATCAGCGGCACCTGGTCCAGCAATCCCGGTGCTAGTCTGGCAGCCAACTACGTGGTGACCAGCGCCGTCGCCGCCCCGTCGCTTGGGCGCAACCTGTCGTCCGGCAACGTGACCGTGAACCTGATCGAGCCAGCCACCTTCTTTGCCGATCGGCGCCAGAACATCGACCTGCGCATCGCGAAGATCTTCCGGCGCGGGCGGACGCGGACGCAGATCGGGCTCGACGTCTACAACCTGACCAACACCGACGTCGTCACCAGCTACAACCAGTCGTTCTCGCCGACCTCGACATCATGGTTGACGCCGACCGGTATCCAGCCGGCGCGTTACGCCAAGATCAGCGCGCAGTTCGATTTCTAATATGGAAAGACCAATATCCACGAGCCGGTAGACTTGTCCGTTCGGTCGTGTTCTCCGGGCCCGTCCCTTTCACGAGGGGGCGGGCCTTTGCTATTGATGCGGCAATCTGATCCGCCGATAGCAGGACCGACGATGGCGCGTGCTGAGGTTCGAGCCCGCGGTGACGAGGTCCCTCGCACTCCAGTGGGGCGACGACGCGCGGGGTGAGGCCACCCCGAGCAGTGAAGCTCCTGCCATTTCGTCTATCAGGCGTGCGCGTGGGGGCCTCGGGTCAGGAACGAGCGCGATTCAGCTGCGTTTCACCGCAAGAATAGGCTGCGGAGAGGATTGGCCGCGTCGCGGGCTAGCGATAGTGTGGCTGCATGCCTCGAATATGTGCGCTCCTCGTTCTCCTGGTCTCGGTCGCATGGGTCACCCAGGTTGGCGGGAAAGGAGAGATCAGTATCAGCGTCTCGCCGCGGGTGACCCACGTTCCCGGCACGGTCCGGGTTCGAGCCACAGTGGAGCACAATATGGAGAATCGCGCCCTGCAAATCATCGCCGAGTCAGACGATTACTATCGGAGCAGCACGGTGCCTCTCGACGGCGAGAAAGGGGCCAGGATCACCGTGATTCAGTTCCGCGGTCTGCCGCTCGGCAATTATCGTGTGATTGCGAATCTGCTTGGCGCGGGGGACGAGATTAGGGCGACCGTGAACCGCGACCTCCTGGTGTCGAGCCCGCAGGTCGTACTGCCGCACTGATCGCGGCAGCGTCACCGATCGCGTTCGGCATCGGTCACCATGTCCCGCGTCAACTCGACGCGTCCTCAGAAAGAACCCGCCTCTCCAAATTCCCGGAGCTGCGTCAAGGTCATCTGTTTTTCAGCGGCAAATACCGCCCTCGTGGGATAGGTCAAAAAGGGGCCTGTCGCTATCGTCGCCGTGTAGGACGGCCACGGAAGCTAGAGGAGGGCACATGAACAGGTTGTCACGATTGGTAATTGCGTTGGCGGCGTTGATGCTGACCCCGGCGGCACTGTATGCACAGGCGGCCATTACCGGCGTCGCCAAGGACTCATCGGGCGGTGTTCTGCCCGGTGTCACGGTGGAAGCGGCAAGTCCGGTGCTGATTGAAAAGGTTCGATCCGTGGTCACCGACGGTTCGGGCCAATATCGAATCGTCGACCTGCGGCCCGGCACGTACTCAGTCACGTTCTCCCTACCCGGCTTCAACAGCGTCAAGCGCGACGGTATCGAGCTGTCCGGCACATTCGTCGCCACCGTTAATGGCGAGTTGCGGGTTGGCGCACTCGAAGAGACGATCACCGTCACCGGCGAGACCCCGATCGTCGACACGCAGAGCGCCCGGACGCAGCAGACGGTGAGCAAGGACGTCATTGCGGCGATTCCCTCATCGCGTAACGCCGGCGGCATCCAGTCGCTGATTCCGGGTATGAATTCCAATACCGATTCAGGTGGCATCAGCGGCACGATGACCGGCGGCGCCTCGGCGATTCACGGCGGCCGCGGCAACGATTCGCGGATCTACGCAGACGGTCTCAACATGGGCTGGGCCGGCGGGAGCGGCGGCGGAGGCAACATGCCGCAGGTGTCGAGCGCGCAGGAAGTGGTCATGACCACCTCGGGGGGGCTCGGCGAGGCCGAGACGGGCGGCGTGGTCGTCAACGTGATCCCGCGCGAGGGCAGCAACACGTTCAGCGGCCAGGTCAGTTTCAGCGGCTCGAACGGCGCGCTGCAGGGCAGTAACTACACGCAGGAACTGCAGGATGCCGGCCTGAGGTCGCCGCAGGAGCTCAATTCGGTGTACGACATCAACCCGCAGGGCGGCGGCCGCATCATCCGGGACAAGCTGTGGTTCTACACCACCTATCGTCAGACCGGGTCGGACCGGACCGTGCCGGGGATGTGGGTCAATAAGAATGCCGGCAACCCAAATTCCTGGGTCGTCGATTTCGACGAGAGCAAGCCGGCGTTCACCGACACCCTGGAGCGTCAGGGCACCGTCCGGTTGACATGGCAGATCACGCCGAGGAACAAATTCAATTTCCAGTGGGCCGAACAGTTCAACAACTCCAACGAAAAGGGCGGCGGTACGGCCACCCAAACGATTGAGGCGACGAACCGGACATGGTACATCCCGTCCCGGCAGCCCAACGCCACCTGGTCTTCGCCAATTTCCGGCAAGTTGCTGCTTGAAGCGGGCTGGGGCGCCTACCAGGCGCGGTATCGCTTCGGACCGCGGAACGACGGGACTTTCAACAAGAGCATGATTCGCCTGCAGGAGCAGGCGGGCCAGATCCCCAACCTGACCTCGCGCATGCCCTCACAGTTCACCATGTCGCTGATTGGGACCATCGCCAGCCTGCGCGGCTCGGCTTCTTACGTGACTGGTGCCCACAACATGAAGTTCGGGTGGCAGGGCGGCTACAGCAACCCGTCGCAGACCTACGATTACTTCGATCAGGTCATTCTCGTCCGGGCACGCAACGGCATCGCGAACCGGTTGACGCAGACAATCGTCACCAACAACAACATCAAGTACGAACGTCACCTGCTGCCGAACAACTTTTACGCGCAGGATCAGTGGACGCGCAATCGGCTGACGTTGCAAGGCGGTATCCGGTACGACGGACTGCGGTCTCAGTATCCGGACCAGAGGGTAGGCGGCCCGGGCTACCCATACGCGCCCAACGAGATCTTCTACCCCGCGGGCTCGACGCCCGGGTATGGGTGGAAGGACGTCACGCCGCGCGCGGGTCTCGCGTACGATTTGTTCGGCAACGGGAGGACAGCGCTGAAGTTCAACATCGGGAAGTACATGGAGGCCGTTACGGCCAACAACAGCGACCTCGACATGAACCCGCTCATCCGAACCGTCATCAGCACGACGCGAACCTGGACGGACAACGGCGACTTCGTGGTGAACTGCAATCTGAACGACGCTGCGAAACAGGGCGAATGCGGCGCGCTGGACAACTCGACCCTCGGGCAACCGGTATTCACTCGCACCTTCGATCCGGCGTATGTGACGGGGTGGGGCACGCGGGCCTATAACTGGGGCCTCGGCGTTTCGGTGCAGCAGGAACTGCTGCCGCGCGTGTCGCTCAATGTTGGTTACTTCCGAAACTGGTGGAACAACTGGTACGCAGTGGACAACCGCTCGACCGAGCTGGCCGACTACACCCCGTTCAGTATCCACGCGCCCGTGGATGCCAGGCTGCCCAACGGCGGCGGTCAATTGATCGACGGTCTCTACAATCTCGTGCCGGCCAAGGTCGGGCAGGTCGATGAGCTGGCGACCGCCGCAAGCAACTTCGGCGAGCAGACCGAGAACTGGCAGGGCGTCGACGTCAGTGTCGCCGCACGATTGCGGAACGGGCTCACGGTCCAGGGCGGCACGAGCACCGGCCGGCGGGCGTCGGACGCGTGCGCGGTGCGCGCGGTAATTCCCGAGCTCGGGAGCGGGCCGACCGGCGCTGCGAATACGTCACTCACCTCGGAGCAGCTCGGACCCACCAACCCGTATTGCCGGGAGATCGAGCCCTACCGAACCGACTTCAGAGGCCTGGCCACCTACCTGATTCCCAAGGTCGGTGTGCAGGTGAGCACGACCTGGCAGAGCTCGCCGGGCGATTCGCTGAACGCGAATTACACGGTCACCAGCGCGATTGCGGCGCCGACGCTCGGCCGCAACCTGTCGTCGGGCAACGTCACCGTCAACTTGATTCCACCGAGCACGTTCTTCGCGCCGCGACGGAACAACATCGACTTCCGCGTGGCGAAGATCCTGCGCTACGGCCGAACGCGGACGCAGATCGGCCTGGACGTCTACAACCTCACGAACACTGACTATGTGACCGGATACAACCAGACGTTCACCGCGACGTCATGGCTGACGCCCACCGCTCTGCAGCCGGCCCGCTATGCGCGGATCAGCGCGCAGATCGACTTTTAGCCTTCGCGCAGGCTCGGGGCTCCGGTTCAGGCGTTAGGCCTGAACCGGACCTCGACGACGGCGACGCATTGGGGGTATTCAGTGATTTGGCTGTTCGAGCGCGAGGATGAGGTCTTGAGAATCGAAACCCGTTATGACAACGAGACCTCCGAGTTCGTGGCGATTGTCCACTACCCGGACGCGCAACAGATGACGAAACGTTTCATGGACGGCGGCACCTTTGGCCAGTGGCTCGCACACTTCGAACAGAGTCTCGAAGAAGGCGACTGGGCGCGCGACCGATCAGGCCCGGTGATTCTGAGGGATGGCTGGCCGACCAAGCGGCTGACGTGACCCGGCTCGTGCCAACATGTTCACAACCACCCCAGACGCCTAACCGCACCGAGCATCAAGTAACACCCCAGAAGGAGTACGAACGAACCGAACGCCAAACGCAAGTACGGCCCGGACAGTCGATTCGCAGCCACCGCGCCAAAATAGCCGCCGATGGTCAGCGCCAACGCCAGTACCATCGCGGCTCGAATGTCCACGTTCCCATGCCGGTAATACTCGATCACGGCGCCGACTCCGACTGGGGGCAGCAGTACCGCCAGACTCGTGCCGGTGGCGACGTGCTGACTAAAGCCGGCGAGATAAATCAGCGCCGGCACCAAGACGACGCCTCCGCCAATGCCAAAGATGCCCGCCAGGACACCCGAGATCAAGCCAATCGCGATCAACAACAAGAACGGCGCATCCATTATTTCTCCTTCAGCCCTGAGCCGTCGCACTCCAACCCGCATGCCGTCAGGGTTGACTCTTGAAGTCGCGCGGGCGCGCGAGAGCATCGATGCGCGATATCGTCAGACGATGTGCGCAGTTCGCTGTGGCTCGGGGCGCCGGGTCCAGATCCTGCCATCCCCAATCTGAATCAGGAAATGACGCCCTTGCGCACCGCGTACAACACCAGTTCCGCGGTATTGTGCACGTCGAGCTTCTGGAGGATGTGCGCGCGGTGAGTTTCGACGGTGGCCGGGCTAATCGACAGCAGATCAGCGATCGCCTTGTTGCTGTGCGCCTCGGCGATCAGTTGAAAGATTTCCCGTTCGCGCTCCGAGAGCGTTTCGTACCGGTCGACGATACCCTGGTTCGCCAGACGGCGGACGTAATCGTCAAGCATGACTTTGGCGACCACCGGACTGAAGAACGACTTTCCGGCGGCGACCGCTACGACCGCGCGAATCAACTCGGTGTCGGCGGAATCCTTCAGCAGGTAGCCACGCGCGCCCGCCTGCATCGCCTGCGTGATGTAGGCTTCTTCCGCGTGCATGCTCAAGATCAGGACATTGATATCGGGAAAGCGGCGCACGATCTGACGGGTCGCTTCGATGCCGTTGAGCAGCGGCATTCCGATGTCGAGGACCACCACCTCGGGCTGCAGTGACAGCGCCGCGCGGACGGCCTCGCGGCCATCGCTCGCTTCGCCCACCACCTCCCACCCGGGCTGCTCCTCCAGAATCTTTCGGAGACCCTGTCTGACGAGCGTGTGGTCGTCTCCAAGCAAGATGCGCATGGTGTTCCCCGTCGTTACTGAAGTGGCCCCGCACCCGCCATGACGTCCGCCTCGTCCAGACACTCCCGAGTGCGAGCCGGAAGCTCCACTGTCAGTCGCGTCCCTTTGCCTGGAGCCGTCTCGAGACGCAACGTCCCGCGCAAGTGCGATGCCCGTTCCCGGATGCTGACCAGACCGAGGCCACGCTGGTAGCCGTCAGGGGCCGCCAACTCCGGATCGAAACCGATACCGTCGTCTTCGACCGTGATCAAAACGGTGTGGGGAAGACGCTGGAGGTAAACGCGACACGACGTTGCCCGCGCGTGCTTCGCGACATTGGTCAGCGCCTCCTGAATAATGCGATATGCAGCAGTCTCGGTTTCCGCCGTCAGCCGCTCGTCCATCCGATCGTGCAGTACTTCGACTCGGAGATCGTGACGCTTGCCGAAACTTCGCAGATACCATTCGACGGCCGAGGCCAGGCCAAGGTCATCGAGCAGCGCCGGATGAAGCAGGTGGGACAGATCGCGGACAGTCGACAGGGCGCCGTCGGCAATTGAACGAGCGTCATCCAGCACGTCAACGCCACCGCCGCCGGCGTCAATAGTGCGCTGCGCGACCGCCAGTTCGACTTTGATTGCGGTGAGTACCTGCCCCACCTCGTCATGCAGCTCGCGCGCGATTGTCCGCCGTTCCTCCTCCTGGGCGGTAATGAGCTTCGAGGAGAGATTCTGAAGATCGCGCGTGTTCTGAGCGTCTTTGAGCAGCTGCTCGCGGACGCGGGCCTCGAGTTGGCTCGCGTACAACGTGGCCAGCATACCGATGCCGACGCTGACCACCAGCGCGAGGCCGAGTCCCTCCCAGACGCGGCGTTGCGTGACGCCGTAGATCCCGACAATAACCTGCTGCTGCTGGACGAACGCGCTGCGATTGAGCGCTTGCACCTCTTCTGAAACAGCGATGGCGATCTCGCGTTTAGGTACCACTTGCGTTTGCAGGATGATCCGCGCCTCCCGCGGCGACCTGGCGGTCTCGTCGGCTATCACCCGCATCATGGCGTGGTGAAAGGCACTGATTTCGCGGCGCAGGCGTTGCACCCGCGCGATCTCGTCGGCAGATGGTTCAAAGACCGGAACGTACCCGTCGAGCGCCTGATCGACAGCGTGGTACGTCTCTTCCAGCCGGGTCCGGTACGCGCCAGCCGTGCCGGGTTCGGGATCGAGCAGTGCATCCCGCACGTAGACCGACTCGAGCAGTACCTGGGCACGGGCCGCTGACAGCATCTCCTGCGCGCGCATATATCGCGCGTTGATCGCCGACGCCCGCTGTTCGACATCGCTGAGCCGCCGAGTGAAGTAGTAGCCGGCAAACAGCCAGACACCGAAGGTCAATCCGAATCCCAGAAACAGCGCGGTCCTGATTGTGAGCCCGGTCATGCGGGAGGACGATTCGGCAGGCGAGGCTGCGCGACCGGCAAGGCGAGCCATTCGCTCATCTTATCGCCGACACTGCATGAGTCAATCGAATCAGATGAGATCCATGGTTGCTGCGGCGAATATACCGTGTGGACGGTATACGCCCCGATGTGTCGCCCGCATCAGTCGACGGCGCGCCCAGACGGGCGGCGGCCGGCCTGCTCGATGTTCTGACCCGTGAGCGCGTTCCGGTGATGTCCTGTTCCGGACGGACGAGGGCGGAAGTCGAGCTAATCGATCACGCCAGCGGAACGGCCGACAGGTTGGCGAGCATCCGGGCGCTGATTTCTCTCTACCATCAGGTCAGCGGACCGGTATTGACCGTCGGAATCGGAAAGGGCGTGCACGATCTGCCGATGCTGCGCGACGTTGATGTGCAGCTGATTACCACAGACGATGACAGGGGGTGGCGCGTCTGGCCTCCGCAGTCAATTTTTCCCGGCTGTCACTCGTTGCGGGCACCGAGGTCAGCGAGGCGGTGATCGCGCTGCTCGAATTCGCCCACGCCCAGAGAAAGGTTCTACGGTTTGGTAGGCGCGACGTCCTTGATGATGAAGACCTTTTCACCGGGCCGGATCAGACCCAGCTCGCGGCGGGCGATCTCCTCGATCGCGGCCGGATCTTCCCGCAGCCGCCGCGCCTCTTCGCGCAGGCGCAGGTTCTCGGCGCGCTGACGCGCAACCGTTGCGGCCGCGGTGTCATACTCGTGCCGTGCCCGCATCATCGCCAGCAGGCCGCGATCGCCAACCAGGCCGTCGATGACAATGACCGACGCGACGAACAGCAGCAGCAGCTGGATGATCCTGCGCCGCCGGCCGGTTCGCGGCGGCGTCGTCGGTCGGCGTCTGGTTGTGGTTTTGGGAGCGTCCTTCGCCACGCCGCGAGCACAGTACAACAACGCGGCCCCAAAGTACAAGAGGCAAAACAGCTGAGTATGGCGTCAACCGACATCGTCCTCGTCCTCACCACCGCACCGGATGACGACCGCGCCGGCGAGTGGGCCCGCACCCTCGTCCAAGCGCGTCTGGCCGCGTGCGTCAACGTTCACGGACCGATGACCTCGTGCTATCGGTGGCAAGGCCGCATCGAGCATGACATCGAACGGCAGATGGTCATCAAGACGACGCGCGATCGGATCGAGGGGTTGAAGGCGAGGCTGCTCGAATTGCACAGCTACGAGCTGCCTGAGTTTCTGGTGATCGCGGCGGAGGGAGGGAGCGACGAGTACGTCAGGTGGGTCGCGGATCAGATCGGCGGCGGTGCTTGAGGTACTCGATGAGCATCGGCAGAACCGACACGAACACAATCCCGATGGTGATCAGCGAGAAGTTCTGCTTGACGATCGGGATGTTGCCAAAGAGCAGCCCGGCCCCCATGCACAGCCCGACCCACGCCACCGCGCCGGTGAAGTTATAGAAGATGAAGGTCGGATAGGTCATCTGCGCGGCGCCGGCGACGAACGGCACGAACGTCCGCACAATCGGGACGAAGCGGCCGAGCACCACCGCCTTGCCGCCGTAGCGTTCGAAAAACGCGTGGGCCTGCGCGAGGTGCTCGCGGTTGAGCAGCCGGTGCAGGAGACCCGACTGATCGCTGGCGCTGAACACGCGCGGCCCCACGAACCGGCCGATGCTGTAGTTGACCGTGTCACCCGCGAAGGCCGCCAACAGCAGCACGCCGGCCGCCGTCGGCGCATGCAGCGCCCCGGTCGCGGCGATTGCACCGGTCGCAAACAGCAGCGAGTCGCCGGGAAGAAACGGCCAGATCACCAGGCCGGTCTCGGTGAACACAATCGCGAACAGAATCGCGTAGACCCACGGTCCGTAGGCGCTGACGAACTCGAGCAGGTGCTGGTCGATGTGCAGGATGAAGTCGATCAACGGGGCTATACCTGGGCGAGCGCCTGCGTCAGGTCGGCCTTGAGGTCGTCCAGATCCTCGATGCCGACCGACAGCCGGACCAGTCCATCGGTGATGCCGAGCGCGGCGCGGCGCTCGGCCGGCACCGCCGCATGGGTCATCGTCGCGGGGTGCGAAATCAGGGTCTCCACGCCGCCCAGGCTCTCCGCCAGCGCGCACAGGCGGACCGCGTTCAGCAGCCGGCGCGCGGCTTCGAGCGATCCCAGATCGAACGCGAGCATGCCGCCGAACCCGCGCATCTGCTTCCTGGCGAGAGCGTGCTGCGGATGGGAGGCCAGACCGGGGTAGTAGACGTGCGTGACCTTGGGATGCGCCTCGAGCAGCTGCGCCATCGCCAGGCCGTTGATGTTGTGACGCTCCATCCGGATCGCCAGCGTCTTGGTGCCGCGCAGGATCAGCCAGGCGTCGAACGGCCCGAGAATGCCGCCGGCGGCGTTCTGCACGAACTTCAGCCACTCGATGTCATCGTCCCGCACCGCCACGACCACGCCGCCGACGCTGTCGCTGTGGCCGTTCAGGTATTTCGTCGTGCTGTGCATCACGAGATCGGCGCCGAATTCGATCGGGCGCTGCACGTACGGGCTGGCAAAGGTGTTGTCGACCGCGAGACGCAGTCCGCGCCGGCGCGCGAGCGCGGCCACGGCGGCGAGATCGGTCAGCTGCATGATCGGATTGGTCGGCGTTTCGACGAACAGGATTCGCGTCGCGGGGGTGATCGCCTGCTCGATCTCGTCGAGACTGGCGGTGTCGACGTACGAGAACGTGATCGCCGCGCGGGTCAGCACCTTGTCGAAGAAGCGGAACGTGCCGCCGTAGGTATTCTTCGAGACGATGACGTGGTCGCCCGATTTCAGCATGGTGCCGATGGCGGCGATCGCCGCCATGCCGGAGGCGAAGGCAAAGCCGGCTTTGCCGCCCTCGATGGCCGCAATGTTCTGCTCGAGCGCGAACCGCGTCGGATTCTGGGTCCGTGCGTACTCGTAGCCCTTGTGAACGCCCAGCTCGTCCTGGACGTAGGTGGATGTCTGATAGATGGGCGTGACGATCGCCCCGGTCGAGGGATCCGGCTCCTGGCCGGCGTGGATGCAGACGGTACTGAACCGCGCGTCGCTCGTCAGTTTCACGATCCCGGTACGATAACATCAAGTGTTAATATCGCGAAGCCCGCCGCATGGCCGAACCACTTCTGCGCACGTTCTCCGGCCGCGCGATCATCGTGGGCGTCGCGATCAAGCTGGTCGTCTCGCTGCTGCGGCTCGCCAGCGGCGGCGTTCCGGCGTTCCTCGACGCGGTCGACTTCGTCGCCGGCATCGCGATCGCGGCCGGGGCGGCGTACTTTTTCATCCAGCTGTTCCTCCTCGCCAAGCGACGACTGTTGTGGCGGGTCCGGCGGAAGCTGATCCTCTCCTACATCTTCATCGGGGTCGTCCCGGCCATCCTCATCGCGGCGTTCTTCCTGCTCGGCGCGCTGCTGTTGTTCTTCAACTTCAGCTCGTACCTCGTGCAGACCGAGATCGTCTCGCTGAGCGATCGGACGCGATTTCTCTCGGCGAGCACGGCTCTCGAACTTCAGCGCGGCGGCGGACGGGACATGCAGAGCATCGTGACGCGGGCCCAGGCGCGGGCGACGCCCGAGCTGCCCGGGCTGTCGATCGCGGTGATCCCGGTTAACCGCGTCTGCGCGACGCAGGGCGGCGCGCCCTCCGTTCAGGGTCGGGCGAACGATCCGGGGCCGGCATCGGCGGGAGCGGTACCGCTGGCGACCGCGGGCCCGTGGGCCCATGTCCGCCCACCCGCCACCATTCCGGCATGGCTGTCATGCGACGGCTTTGCCGGCGTGCTCGCTTACGCGCGTGGGGACGGCGCCGACCAGGCAACCGACATGATCGTCCGCGGCGTGTCCTTCCCCGAGTCCGCCGGGCCGGCCTACGCTGTCGTCGTCGACGTGCCGGTGGCCGACGAACTGAAGCAGCGGCTGCGACGGACGACAGGCGTCGATGTGCGCGGCGTTCGTCCGGTCGAGGTTGCGGGTGCCCTCGAGCAGCCGATTCCCGGCGGTGTCGGCTCGTCGCGCACCGGCAGCATCGAGGCGTCCGGGCCATTGAGCTGGGTCACGTTCCTCAACTACCGGGACTGGACCACCGGGACCGCTGGCACGCTGCTGGTTTCGACACAGCTCAATATCCAGGAGATTTACGCCCGGCTGGCCGCGGCCCAGGGCGTGGTTGGGGATCGCCCATTCGGGCAGGCGTTGCTGCTGGTGCTGCTCGTCGTGGTCGGCGGGTTGTTCTTCGTGATCGAAGTCGTGGCGCTGGTCGTCGGGTCGGCGCTCGCGCGTTCGATCACCGGTTCGGTCCACGAGTTGTTCACCGGCACGGAGCGCGTGCGTCAGGGCGACTTCTCGCACAAGATCGCGATCACCGCCAAAGATCAACTCGGCGAACTGGCCGGCTCGTTCAACGAGATGACCGCCAGCATCGAGGACCTGCTGCGTCAGGCGAACGAAAAGAAGCGGCTCGAAGAGGAGCTCCGGATCGCGCACGAAATCCAGATGTCGCTGCTGCCGCAGGGGCCGCTGTCGATGCCGGGTCTGTCGGCGACGGCGTTGTGTATCCCGGCCCGGGAAGTGGGCGGTGACTACTACGATTTCCTGCCGCTCGACAGCCACCGCGTCGGCATCCTGATCGCCGACGTCTCCGGGAAGGGAACCTCCGCGGCGCTGTACATGGCGCAGCTCAAGGGGCTGATGCTGTCGCTCAGCAAGATCCATTCGTCGCCGCGGGCCCTGCTCGTGGACGCCAACCGCATCATCGCGCAGCATCTCGATTCCCGAAGCTTCATCACGATCACCTACGCCGTGGTCGATCTGCGGGCGCGCACGATGACGTATGCGCGCGCCGGCCACACACCGCTCATCCACGTGGCGCCAGAGTCTTTTTCTGCGTTCTCTGCGAGCCCTGCGGTGGATGTTGGTCTGACGCCCCGGCATGCGCGGATCCTGACCCCCGACGGCATGGTCCTCGGGCTGAACCTCGATGATGGCCAGATGTTCAATTCGCTGCTCGAGGAGGCGACCATCCCGATCTGCGCCGGCGACTTGTATGTGTTCTTCACCGACGGCATCAGCGAAGCGATGAACGCGGTCAATGACTGTTTCGGCGAGGTCCGGCTGGCCCAGCTCGTCGAGGACCAGGCCAGCCTGCCTGCAGACGAGCTGCGGGAGCGCATCCTGCGCGAGATCGAGACCTTCGTGAACGGCGCGCCACAGCACGACGACATGACGATGATCCTGTTGAAAGTCGAGGAGATGCCGCAGCCGGTCGCGACGGCCGAGACCGCGGAGCTGGCGGGGCTAAAATGATCGCGGCCGCCAGTGACTGATCTCGTCACCATCTTCCACACCCGTTCCGACGTCGAGGCCAGTGTTGTCCGTGGGCTGCTCGAATCGCACGGCGTTCCGTCGGTCGTGCTGTCGCACCTGCCGCAGTCGCTGTTTCCGATGGCGCTGCACACGCCGGGAGAGATCGGTATTGCGGTCCACGAGGAGGACGCCGACGAGGCCCGGCGCATCATCGAGGGGCATCGCACCGAGCTGCCGACCGGCCGTCTGCTGCGGCTGCGGGACGAGTTCGAGGGCCTGCAGCAGGCAATCGGCTACCGCTTCCGCGATCGCGGCCTGCTCGAGCACGCGATGACCCACACCTCGCGCGCGAACGAAGACGTCAGCGGCGGCGTTCGCGACAACGAGTCGCTCGAGTTTCTCGGCGACGCCGTGCTCGGGTTCCTCATCGCCGAACTGCTGTTCAACGAGTTCCCGGACCGCGACGAGGGGCAGAAGTCAAAAATCAAAGCCGCGCTGGTTTCGACGACCGCGCTCGCCCGGCTCGCCGAGCAGCTGTCGCTCGGCGATCATCTGCTGCTCGGGCGCGGCGAGGAGAAGACCGGAGGCCGTCGAAAGCAGGCGCTGCTGGCCGATGGTTACGAAGCGCTGATTGCCGCGATCTATCTCGACGGCGGCATCGACCACGCGCGCGCGTTCGTGCTCCGCGAATACGACGAGCTCATCGCCGAGGCACGTCTGGGGTCGGCGGGGCAGGACTACAAATCGGCGCTGCAGGAACTGGTGCAGGCGCGGAATGCGCCGCTGCCGGAATACCGGCTGGTCGGCACGCTCGGCCCCGATCATCGCAAGCTGTTTCAGGTCCAGGTGGTCGTCAGCGGGGAATCGATCGCCGAAGCGACCGGGACGAGCAAGAAAGAGGCGGAGCAGGAAGCTGCGCGGCTGGCGCTCGAACGACTTGATACTTGAATCGGCGATCTCATGATCGGGTGATCGTCGATTGAATCGCCGATCACGCGATCGCCCGATCGCCGATTAATCTATCTCGATAATCCCCCAGGACTTTCGATCGTCCTCGGCGGAAGCCCCGGCGGTCGCCATCACCAGCGCGGGTTCGTGCTGCGCCTCGGGCGCCGGCTGCTGCTGCGGCAGACGCGGCAGCGCGAACCGGTGCACCTCGCGCGCGAGATCGTCCTCAGTCGGGGCGGAGGCGCGGCAGTGCAGGCGGACCCAGACCCGCAGCAGCGGGTCGGTGTAGCTGTAGCGCTTCTGGCGCGAGGTCACGAGATCGACATCCTCGAGCCACGACAGGTAATCCTTGGTCGAGCCTGGCGTCCGCTGCAGCCGATGTGAGATTTCGGTAAGCGTGAGCGCTTCGTCTTCCGCGAGGATCTCCAGGATGGCCTTGAGCGCGCCGTATCCGCGGGCGCGATGCAGGCGAAGCTCGTAGCTGAATCCGCACTGACGGGCGAGCCGGCCGCCCGGGGCGAGCAGCGACACCAGCGCGCTGATCGGATCGTCGACCGCGGCGGCGGCGTGGCCGCCGGCGTGCTCGCGCATCGCCAGCAGTTCGTCGGCCAGGGCGTGCACGTAGGCCGGACGGCCGTCGGCAATCGCCTGCACCGTGCGGCCGACATACTCGGTGTCGCGCGATTCGGCGTGCGGCGCGGGCCCGAGGATGTCGAGCGTATCCTCGACCGTAAGTGGCGGCACGTGAATGACTTCAAACCGCGAGGAGCAGTCCCTGAGCAGCCGGATGGTGCGCGCCGTATATCGACTGGTCAGCACGAACCGGTTGCCGCTCGAGGCCAGGCTGTCGACGAACTCGTGCAGCACGCGTCGCAGGCCCGGAAAGCTTTCGAAGGTGCGCAGTTCGAGGAATTCGTCCAGCAGGAACGTCGCCGGCTCGCCGGCGCTGGTCCGGGCGCGCGCGAAAAAGGCCAGCGTGGCGTCGAAGGCGCCGCGGGCGGTGGTCGGCGCGCCTTCGCTGATCGGAAACGGTGAGGTCGCCACCACCGCGCGCAGAAATCGTTCCGGCGTCGTCGCGGTGCGTTCGACGTCGATCGACTGCGCCGAGGTCCGGCCTAGTCGATCGCGCAGCTGCTGCAGCAGCGTCGTGCGGCCGCTGCCGCAATCGCCGAGAAGGACCGGGATCCGCGACGGCGAGGCGTCCAGAACGGAGACGATGCGTCGCGTCAGTGTGCTACGAGGGGTCAACATGCACGGGCCTCAACCGAAGCGGTGGTTCGTTGAGAATGAAAGACAGACATTAAGAAGCGGCGCGCGCGTTGTCAAATTGAAAATAAAATATTTTTTGCTTGACTCGCGCGCCGCGCGCTTCTCCAACAGGATTGTCGAGGCAAAAAATCATTTGCGGTTAGAATCGTAGACCGATATGAACCTTGCGGTGCTCGGCGCGCAGTGGGGCGACGAAGGAAAAGGCAAGATCGTCGATCTGCTGACGCCGCATTTCTCGATCGTCGCGCGGTATCAGGGCGGACACAATGCCGGCCATACCGTCTACGTCAGCGGGACGAAGTTCGTCCTGCGGCTGATCCCGTCCGGCATCCTGCATGCCGGCGTCACCTGCATCATCGGCAACGGCCTGGTGGTCGACTTGCAGGCGTTGTTCGCCGAGGTCGACGAGTTGACGAAAAACGGCGTCGACGTGGCGCGCCGGCTGGTCATCAGCGACAAGGCACACCTCATTCTCCCGTACCACCGCGACCTCGACCTGCTGTCCGAGGCGCGGCGGGGCGAGCGGAAGATCGGCACCACCTCGCGCGGCATCGGACCGGCCTACGAGGACAAGATCGCCCGCCGCGGCATCCGGGTCTGCGACCTGATGGACCCGACCGGACTGGAACAGAACGTCCGCGACAACGTCACCGCCCGCAACCGCCTGGTCCACGACAGCACCATGGACTGGAAGACGGTCCTCGACGAACTGCGGGTCTATGGCGAGCGGCTGCGCCCGTGGGTCCGCGACGTGTCCCTGATGCTGGCCGAGGCGATGCGCGCCGGAAAGCCGATTCTGTTCGAAGGGGCGCAGGGCACGCTGCTCGACATCGACCACGGCACGTATCCATATGTGACGTCCTCGAACGCCACCGTCGGCGGGGTCTGCACCGGCCTCGGCGTCGGGCCGCGGGCCATCGGCGCCGTGATGGGGGTCGTCAAGGCCTACACCACCCGCGTCGGCGAGGGACCGCTGCCGACCGAGTTGTCCGACGACATGGGCAACCGTCTTCGCGACAGCGGCAACGAATACGGTGCGGTCACGGGCCGGCCGCGGCGCTGCGGCTGGTACGACGCGGTCGCGGTCCGCTACGCGGCGCGCATCAACGGCCTCGACGCGCTGGCACTGACCAAGCTCGACGTCCTCGACGGCCTCGATCGCATCGATATCTGCACCGCGTATCGCTGCGGCGGCCGGACGCTCACCGAGTTTCCCTCCGACATCGGCCAGCTGGCGATGTGCGAGCCGGTTTACGAATCGATGCCCGGCTGGTCGTCGCCGACCAGGGGTGTCCGCCGCTTCGAGGATTTGCCGGCGGCGGCGCAGCGCTACATCGCCAGGCTCGAGGACGTGTCGGGTGTCCGCGCGGCGCTCGTGTCTACTGGATCCGAGCGCGACGATACGATTCTTCGACCGGAGATCTTGCCGATTGCGGATTTCGGAGTGCGGACTTAGGCTAGCTGGTGGAGGGTATCAACATGCGTCATCTGTTGCGCACCAGCCCGGCCATTGCCGCCCTGTTCGTTATCGCCGGTGTCTGCGGCTCCGCTCGACTCGCCGCGCACCACGGCTGGACCGGATACACCGATAAAGAAACGAAGATCACCGGGACGATCGAGAAATTCAGCTACGAGAACCCTCACGCGTCGGTTGATTTGAATGCCGACGGGAAGCGCTGGCACGTGGTACTGGCGCCGCCCTCGCGGATGCAGTCGCGCGGTTTGCAGAAGGAATCGCTGAAGATCGGCGACAAGGCCACCGTCGCCGGTTACGTGCACCGGACCATCGCCACCGAACTCCGCGCCGAGCGGATTATCATCGGCGACAAGACGACCGAACTACGATGATCGCGAGCCGCGGCGCGTCCGCCGACGCGGTGTGGTGAGCTCGGCCAGGCGCGCTTCGAGCGCCTCGATGCGCTTCTTCAACTCCGGAAGGTGTCGGAAAATCACCGACGCCTTCCGCCACTCCCGGTTCGGAATCCCCGGATAACCGGTCAGGAACTCGTCCGGCGCCACCGATTTCGACACGACGGTCCGGCCGGCGACGATCGCGCCGCGGCCGACGCGGAGATGCCCGCCGACGCCCGCCTGTCCGCCCATCACGACGTTGTCCTCGATGGTCGTGCTCCCGGCGATGCCCACCTGTGCGGCCAGCAGCACCCGCGCTCCAACCACCGAGCCGTGGCCGATCTGCACCAGATTGTCGATCTTGGTCCCCGCCTTGATGCGGGTTTCGCCGACAGCCGGACGATCGATCGTCGTGTTGGCGCCGACCTCCACGTCGTCTTCGATGACGACGTCGGCCTGCTGCGGGATCTTGAGATGGCTGCCGTCGCGCTGCGTGGCGAAGCCAAAGCCGTCGCTGCCGATCACCGCGCCGTTCTGGATCGTCACCCGGTCGCCGACGACCACCCGTTCGCGGATTGCGACCTGCGAATGGACCACGCAATCGGCGCCGATGCGCGCGCCGCGGCCGACGACGACGTTGGGATAGAGGATGGTGCGCGCGCCAATTGACGCTCCGGCCTCGATGACGACGAACGCACCGATCGACACCTCGGGGCCGAGCTCGGCGTCCGGCGAAACGGCGCTCAGGCGATCGACGCCCGGCGGCGGGGCGCCGGCGTGAGCGAAGGCCCGGACTGCCTGCGCGAAAGCGGTATAGGGATCCTGCACCCGCAGCAGCGCGCAGCTCGCGGGCGGACGGGGATGGTTGCGCAGCCCTTCGGCGACGATCACCGCGGAAGCGCGGGTCGTGGCCAGCTGCGGGACGTACTTGGGGTTGGCGACGAACGTCAGATCGCCCGGGCCGGCTTTTTCAATCGCCGCGATCCGCTCGATGTCGACGTCGCCGTCGCCCTCGAGCCGGCACTGGAGCCGTTCGGCCAGTTCCTGGAGTTTCACAGTAGTGAGTGGCTCCTCACGACTGCTTGTGGCGCATGCAGAAAGCGCCCACGGCGTCGCCGTCCGCGTCCACGAAGTTGACGCCGGCGCGGTATTGCGGGCCGTGTCGCGGCGGAATCTCGAACGCGGCCCAGGCAATCGCGCCATTGAACCGCAAGGCACCGTGATCGTCGGTCAGCGCCACCCGCACGCGCTGGTTGGGTTTGAGGACCGTCGCCGAAACCACCTGCGCGCCGACCTCGGACAGGTCGACGAGACGCGCCGAATTACCGTCGAGCAGCACGCTCATGTCGCCGGCGATCTTGAACCGCAGGGCGCGTCGTGTGCCGTGGTGGTCGAGCGGGGGGCGCACCGGCGCCACCTCCGCGGGCGGCGCCGCGGCCGGCTCCTCGGCCACGGTCAATGCGATCGCGGGACGCGGCAGCACCCGCTCGTAGTCGCTGTCGTGCGCCACGACCCGCAGCTCCGATCCCGCGAGCTCCGGATCCGCCTTGATGCGATTGATCAGCGCTGCCCCTCGGGGCGTGGCCGCGAATTGACGCTCGAGCGCCACGACGTTGGGGCGGCGCCGGACGATCTCTTCGAGCGCAAGCACGGCATCATGATCGGAAAATGCCAGCACCTCGCCGTTGAACGCGCCGCTGCGCTCGGTCAGGGCTGGCAGCAAATCGGCCGCTCCGATGACGACCGTACAAGCGTCTGCCACAGCCGCACAGTATATCGTTCGCTTGACAAAAGCCGAACCCTACCTTTTTGTGATCAGAAGATTCGAGCGTCCTGCAGAGGCCACCATCGTACTTTCACCTTGCCGACGATGTATTTCTTCGGCACCGGCCCCCAGTGGCGGCTGTCGGAGCTGTTGTTGCGGTGGTCGCCCATCACGAAGTAGTAGCCCTGCTTGACGACCTCCGGGCCGTAATCGTCGTGGCTGCGGAACTGGTCCGGCACGTAGTCGTCGTGCAGCGGCAGGTCGTTGACGTAGACGTGACCGTCCTCGATCCGGACCGTATCGCCTTCCTGCGCGATGACCCGCTTGACGAACATCTTTTCCGGATTGAGTGGGTAGTACAGCATCACGATATCGCCGGGTCGCGGCTCGCCCAGCTCGTAGACGAGCTTGTTGACGATCAGGCGGTCGTGATCTTCTAGGGTCGGCGCCATGCTCAGGCCGTCGACGCGCGCCACCTGCACACCGAAGGTGACGATGAGCGTCGCGTAGACGGCGGCTGACAGCAGCGTCTGTACTCCGACGACGAGCTCGCGGCCCATCCGGACCCAGACGCTCTCGCGATACACCGGTGCGACCGTGAAATCGGGAGCCACCTGTGCCGAATCGCGCAACGCCAGGCCCTGATCGTCCGGTGGAATCGAATCCGCCGCCAGCACGTCGTGCGCCGCGTTCAGTACCGGCAGTCCAGGCAGTACAGAGTTCTCTGCCTCCGGCGGCGTCATTACGTCTGCAGGTGTCGGCGATTCGGGGGCGGCTGACGGGTCGAGTGGAGGCGGCGCGTCCGATTCGTTCATTGCGTGGTTGCGATCAGAATACCATGACGCGGCGCCTCGCCGACCAGAACCGCCTGAATGATGTACCGGTGCGGCGCATGACCGATGAATTCGAACGGGTAGCAGGTGACGAGCGTCATCATCGGCTGATCGCCGGGGTCGAGCACGTAGACATCCTCGGGTTCGACGACGAATGTCTTGGAAATGACATACCGGTAGACGCGATCGGCGGTGGTCAGCTCCAGGGCGTCACCGGGGCGCAGATGACGCACCGCGCGAAACGTCGTATCGCGGTGTCCGGCGATCCCGATATTGCCACTCTGACCCGGCAGCGGTGTGTATTCGATGTGGCCCGCCCCGCGCGCCAGGGTGCCATCGTCGCTGCCTTCGAGCACGGTCGCTGACAAATGCACTGACGGCGCGTCCAGCTTCGCGACCCAGGCGCCGGTTGCAGGTGGGACGGGTTGGACGGGCGGGGTAGGCTGGACGGGCTTGGCGGGCGCGTCCGGCGTGCCGGGCAGCGGCGCTTTGTCCGTCGACGCGGTGGCCGCGGTCGGTTCCGGCACCGGCATATGCGCGACGCGGCGCGCTTCGACCAGGACCAGCGCGCACCAGATGCCTAGGGCGAGTCCGATGATCAGGAATCCGCGTTCGAACCAGCGCAGCATCGGGTGATCGCTCACGGCTTCACCGGACCTGGAGCGACATAGCCGGTCCTGGCACGAACGGCCAGCTTCTGTCCGCTGACTCGATCTACCTTGACCTCGATCCGATGGTATCTGCCGTCGCGCGCCCCGGGCTCGAAGGCAATCGTGTACGCGCTGCGGATGTCGCGTGCGATTCGCTGGCAGGCCTGCATCAGCGGTCCAGCCGATTCGGGCAGGTAGCGCTCGCCACCGGTTGTGCGCGCAAGATCGCGAAGGACGCCCGGATTGCGGTCGCGGTCGGTCGAATCGAAGAGGCCGATCGTGTAAATGGTCGCGTCAGAGCGACGTGCGCGCGCGAGAACCTCGTCGAGCGTGGCATGGCTCGCGTTGTCGCCGCCGTCGCTCAGCACAATCAGAACTTTCCTGGCGCGCGTTCCCTCGTCGAGGCGATCGAGTCCGGCCATGATCGCGTCATACAGAGCGGTGCGGCCCTCCGGCTGGAGCGAGGCCACCGCCTGGTGCAGCGCGGTGACGTCGTCGGCCATGAGAAAACGGCGATCGTGCAGCGCCTCGTGAACATCGTCGTTGAACGCCAGCGCGAAGAGCTCGTCTCGCGGATTGCTCTTCCGCGCGAATTCCACGGTTGCCGCCAGAACCTCTCCGGCCTTGGTGCGCATGCTGGCGCTGTTGTCGATGATCAGGCCTACCGACACCGGAGAATCTTCACCGCTGAATAACGCGATCGGTTGACGTTTCCCATCATCGAAGACCGCGAAGCTCTCACCCGGCACATCAGCCTTGAAGCCTCCGTCCGAGTCAGTAACCGTGGCTGACAGGACGACAAGATCGCTCGACGCACCTCTGAAATGGAGTGGTTCCTGCGCGCCCACCAGCGCGGTCAAGGTCAGAACGAAGAGGACGGTTGCAGCGCGCATGACAAGCCTTGGTGCCGGTGCCACGGTAGCACCGGCACCAGGTGGTCTACCGCTTCGTCGTCGAGAGGCGAACCTGTCGCACGCCGAATGCGGCGGCGAGAGACAACGCGCTCATCAGCGCGATCAGATAGAACTGGCTCGCCGTCCGCGGCAGCGTGCGTGGGCGCGCTGGGGCAGGAGCCGGCGTGGTCGCTGGAGCCTGACCTGACGTGCCGACCGATGCGTTCGGACGCGCGGGCGCCGGCGCGGGCGACGCCTGGTTGGCCGCGCTCTGAGCGCTGGGGGCCGCCGGGGCAGCAGGCGCTGGTGCAGCCTGCTCGTTGGCTTCAACGCGGCTGATCTTTCCTTCTTCTTCAACCGCGACGCTGGTGTTGTTCACCTTCGCAATGGCCAACGCCTGCGTTCTCGGGTACACGAATTCCTCGCCGATGCTCCGACCCGGATAGTACCACTCGCGCGCCGCCTGAGGCTGGCCCGCGGGGCGCTCGCTGAACATCACCAACGAGTCCTGATTCCGAAGATCGCGCTGTGGCTGTGTGCTCGGGATGGTGTGGAATGTGCCGATGACCGTCTTGCCGTCTTCGCTGAGCACGCGAACCGTGTGTGCGGCGCTGTTCACGTCGGCCATCTCGAAACGGTATTTGCCGGCCGGCAGAGTTTTTCCCGGCAGCTGTACTGGTTCGCTGAAGCTGAGAATCGTCAGTCGCCGGACCTCTGCGGTGTCCTGCGCCTGAGCCGCCGGCGCGATGAACGCTGCCAGCGCAATGGCGCCTGCTGTGAGTTGTAATGCACGCATGAGCTTTTTCCCCCCAAAGAGTGTTTTCAAAATCGACCCGCTTTCGATCGCATCAAAATGCACGTTGTGTACCGCGCGCTGTCGAGCTGCGCGTAACGTCAACAATTAGCGAACGTTGTAAAAGCACAGCGGTTTATTGCCGCTTCAGCGCATCCATGAACGCCTTTGCTTCGGCAGGCGCCTTCACGGTGCCGCCCATGACGACGTCGTGGGCCGACACAGACTTCCCGTACAGATCGGCGTTGTCGTCGGTGTCGGGCTTGAGCACGCCGCCGGACACGTCGATGCCGGCGAACAATCCCTGTGCGCGTGAGTACGAGAGGATTTCCGCCTTCAGCTGGACGTCCGTCGACGCGTGCGCGGTGCGGCCGACCGGCCCGCCGGCAACCGACGCATCGGCGCCGAGCGAAACCTTGTTGTTCAGAAGCTTGCTGACACCGCCCTCGTTCATCACCAGCATGACCAGGTCGACCGATTCCGCACCGATCTGCAGACCCCAGCTGCCTTTTTCCATCTCCATGAAGATCGGTGCGCTCCAGGCGCCCTTCTCACGGCAACTCATCAACCCTTTGCCGTACTCGCCGCCCACGATGAACGCGGCCTTCTTCAGCGACGGAATGACAATCACACATGCCGCCTTGTCCCAGAGCTCCTGAGGAATGTCCTTGTCAGGCACCGCGTGAATTTCCCGAAGCGTCGTCGCCGCCTCGGTGACGCGTTCCGCCGCACTAGACTTGAGAGGGGCCGCCGATGCGGTGCTGCCGGCGAGGAGGCCAACCGCAAGGACGTAGATAACTGCTTTCATATGTTTCTCCTTGCACAACGAAGGAGCAAGAAGCTGACCAAACCTGCAGCGCTGAGCTCTCTGTCTATCAATGTCGACTCGGGGCCTGCCTTTTGCACCGCTGAGAGAGGGAGGTTCCATGGCGAAATACGGCAAGAAGGCGAGTCAAAAGGTCGAGAAAGCGATGCACGAGCGGAAGCGCGGCACGCTGCGCTCGGGCGGCTCCGGCAAGAAGGTCACCAGTCGCAAACAGGCAATCGCCATCGGCCTGAGCGAAGCGCGCCGCGCGGGCGGCAAAGTGCCGCGCAAGCGCAAGGGTGGCGGCAAGAAACGCAAGGGTGGCGGCAAGAAAAAGGCTGGCGGCCGGAAGCGCTCGTCGTAAGGTCAGGCGCAGGGTCTTCGGCTGGCACTAGAATATGACCGATGGCCGAGACCCTGACTCCTTCCCGACTCTGGAAACAGATGACCAGCGCGCAACGCCTCGCTTCCGCACGCGCGTTCTGGAGTGACGATGAGGCGATTGACGATCAGATCCAGGCTGCGCTGCTGATCGCCCAGCAGAAAAAGTTCCGTCCCAAAACGGTGGTTGGCCTTGATCTCGACCGCAAGACCAGGCATCTGGCGAGTCTCGCGTCGCTGCCTGACACGATTGCGGGGCGCGCCTTGGTGCTGTATCACCTGGCCGATCAGCGCACACTCATGGGGAGCTTCCTCGACAAGCTCGGGATCGAGCACGAAAACGGTTTGATCAAGGAAGACAGCGCCAAGCCCGACCCGGCCAAACTCGCCCCGGCCGCGGCCGCGCTCGCTCAGGAATTTCCCGCCGACGATGTCCGGCTCTACCTCACGACGCTGCTCTGCCAGGACCCGGAAACGTGGGAAGGACTGGGCGAAATACTGGAGAAGTTAGAAGTACGAAGTGAGAAGTAAGAAGTAGTGAAATCAACTACCGACTCCTTCTTCCTTCTCAATTCCAGGTTCTAACCTCCCGTGCGAAGGCCTGTCGTTCTGATAACCGGCGCAGGTGGCGAAATTGGTCACGGGCTCGTGACCCGGCTCGCGGGATCCGGGTCGGTAATCATCACGCTCGATGTCACGCCGCTCGATTCGACGCTCGCGCCGCTCGTCTCCCGCGAATTCACCGGCTCGATCACCGATACCAGCCTGCTCGATCGGATGCTGGCCGAGTTCGAAGTCGATCGCGTGTATCATCTGGCCGCGCTCCTCTCCACGCGCGCCGAGTTCACGCCGGTCACGGCACACACTGTCAACGTCGAAGGCACGCTCAATCTCCTCGAGTTTGCTCAGCGGCAGGGCGAGTCGCACGGCCGCCCGGTGGTGTTCGTCTACCCGTCGTCGATCGCGGCCTACGGGCTCCCGGCCGGCACGAAGAGTACGGTCGGGGCGGTGCGCGAAGACGAGTACACCCACCCGACGACGATGTACGGGTGCAACAAGCTGTACTGTGAGCAGCTCGGTCGTTACTATGCGCGCCATTACAAACAGCTCTCAGCCGACGTCGCCAGACGAGTCGACTTCCGCGCCGTCAGGTTTCCAGGGTTGATCTCGGCGATGACGACTCCGTCCGGCGGCACGTCCGACTACGCCCCCGAGATGATCCACGCCGCGGTCCGGGGCGAACGCTACGACTGTTTCGTCCGCCCGGACACTACGATTCCTTTCATGGTGATGCCCGACGGCGTCGACGCGCTGCTGGCGATCGCGGCGGCCCCGCGCGAATCGCTCACGCGCACCGAGTACAACCTCCGGGCGTTCAACCCGTCCGCCGCGGAAATCCGGGACGTGGTCCTGCGCGCGTGTCCGGACGCCTCAATCGCGTTCACGGTGGACGAGAAGCGCCAGGCGATTATCGACACCTGGCCGGCCGACGTCGACGACGCCGCCGCTCGCGCGGACTGGGGCTTCAATCCGATGTACGATTTCGATCGCGCGTTTCACGAGTACCTGATGCCAACCATCCGCCGCCGGTATCGCCATGGCTGATACCACTGTTTCAAATGTGGGGATCGATCGCCGCGTGACGGCATTCGCGCCGGCCACGGTGTCGAACGTCGGCTGCGGCTTTGACGTGCTCGGCTTTGCGCTCGACGCGCCCGGTGATGAAGTGACGGCCCGGTTCGGGCCGGCAGGCAGCCACGGGATCGTGATCGACAGTATTACCGGCGACCACCAGCGGCTGCCGCTCGAAGCCGCGCGCAACACCGCCAGCGTCGCCGCCCAGGCGCTGTTGACCGCGCTCGGCGACCGTCGCAGCATTGTCCTCACCATCGCGAAAGGGCTCCCGCTGGCCAGTGGACTCGGCGGGAGCGCGGCGAGCGCCGCGGCAGCGGTTGTTGCCGTCGACGCGCTGCTCGAGGCGCATGCCTCGCTCGATCTGTTGATCGGCTGCGCGATCGAAGGAGAGGGTCTCGGTGCGCGGACGGCGCATCCGGACAACATCGCGCCTGCTCTCTACGGCGGATTCGTGCTCGTCCGCCATCCCAATCCGCCCGACATCATCCGGCTTCCGGTTCCAGCCGGCCTGATGGCGGTGGTGGTTCATCCCGACCTCGAGATCGAGACGGCCAAGGCGCGGGCGCTGCTCGGGACCACCGTGCCGCTGGCCGACGCCATCCGGCAATGGGCCAACATGGGGGCGCTCGTCGATGGCCTCCATCGCGCCGACTTCGCGCTGATTTCGCGAGCCCTCGAAGACACCATCGCCGAGCCGCGCCGCGCGCCGCTTGTTCCCGGCCTGGCGCAGATCAAACAGGCGGCGGTTGATGCCGGTGCGCTCGGCTGCAGTCTGTCCGGGTCGGGGCCGTCGCTCTTCGCGCTATGCCGCGGCGCGGAGGTGGCCGGCCGCGTGGCCGCCGCGATGACGAGCGCCGTCAGGGCGCACATCGGCGGCGAGCCGCAAACCTACGTCTCCTCCATCGCCGCGCGCGGCGCCCGCGTGGTTTCGACATGCGCTTCGTAACCACCAGAAACGGCCGCGAGGCGCCGGTGTCGTTCGGGTTCGCGCTGTTCGAAGGAATCGCACCGGATGGCGGCCTGTATGTTCCGGAGTCGATTCCGGCCTGGCCGCCCGAAGAAATCGCGCGCCTCAAGGATCCGCGGACGACGCTGCCGATGATTGGCGCGCACGTGCTGCGGACGTTCGTCGATGAGCTCGATTACGACACGCTGCTGTCGATCGCCGAGGACGCGCTCGCGTTTCCCATTCCGCTGGTCGAAGTCGAGCCCGGAGTGTTCGCACTCGAGCTCTTTCATGGGCCCACGCTGGCGTTCAAGGACGTCGGCGCCCGCGTCATGGCGCGGCTCATGGCGGAGCTGTTTCAGGGCGACACGCCGCTGACGATCCTTGTCGCCACATCGGGCGATACCGGCAGCGCCGTGGCCCACGCTTTTCATGATGTCCCGCACACCCGGGTGGTGATTCTCTATCCGAAGGGCCGAATCAGCCCGACGCAGGAAGCGCAGTTGACGATGTTCAACGGCGAAGCGACGAACGTCCGTGCGTACGCGACCGCCGGCAGCTTCGATGACTGCCAGCGGCTCACGAAAACCGCCTTCGCCGATCCGGTGCTGTCGCGCCGGGCCAATCTGACCTCGGCAAACTCGATCAACATCGGCAGGCTGCTGCCGCAGATGATCTATTACGCACACGCGGCCGGCCGGCTTGGCGCAGACGGTCCCGCGGTGTTCTCGACGCCGAGCGGCAATTTCGGCAACATCACCGCCGGCCTGATGGCCAAGCGCCTCGGACTGCCAATCGACCGGTTTGTCGCCGCCACGAACGCCAACGATGTCGTCCCGCAGTACCTGGCGACCGGGCGCTTCGAGCCGCGAGCGTCGATTCACACCGTCGCCAACGCGATGGATGTCGGCAACCCGAGCAACTTCGACCGTCTGATGTGGCTGTACGGCGGAAACCTCGAAGCCATGCGCCGCGATGTCAGCGGGAGCCGGCACGACGACGACGAAGTGCGGGCGACGATTCGGAAGGTCTACGACGAGCGTGGATATCTGCTCGACCCGCACAGCGCGATTGCGTATCTGGGGGTCAAAGGGCTGGACGGGCGGGAAGGGCAGGTAGGGCGGGAAGGGCAGGAGGGCCCGCGCGTGTTTCTCGCGACGGCGCATCCGGCCAAGTTCGCCGAAATCGTCGAGCCGGTTATTGGCCGGCCGGTGGAGAAGCCGCAGCCGCTGATTGATGCGCTGGCGACGAGACGGGTGATCCTCGAGATTGACGCGACGCCACAGGCAGTCGAGCAGGTCCTTGGCTGAGTATGTGTATCGCGCGGACGTTCTGACGGCATGCGAGCGCCACGGGATTCGTCCAACTGCCCGCACGCCACCTGAGCTCGCGCGCGGGTTCGTCCGCGATTTGTACTGCTACGAGCTGCGGGTGCTGCGGGACCGGATGCTGCGCCAGGAGTTTCCCAAGCAGGACTATGCGGGCCGCGTGATCGCCCTGCGCGACACCTACCGCGTCCTGTCCCTGCGCGCCCGCGAATGGCTGGCGGTCCCTGGCAGCGAGGGGTAACGACGGCGCCCGCCGGCGCCTGAAATGGGCGTCTCTGCTGACGATCAGCTCAGCATGGTACCCGAACACCCGCCGGGTTCTACAATTGGTCCAAACATGGCGGCAGACGGGACCCCGGCGCAGCCGGCTGACGAAATGGCAGTGCTCGTCTATAACGAGCTGCGGCGCCTCGCCGGCGCGTTCATGCGGCGCGAGCGGCCGGGCCAGACCATCCAGGCGACCGCCCTGGTTCACGAGGCCTACCTCCGCCTGGCCAACGCCGGGACACCGTGGAAGGACGAGCGGCATTTCGTTGGGATTGCGGCGCGCTCGATGCGCCAGATTCTGGTCGAGCGCGCCCGGGCCCGCGGCGCGCAGAAACGATGGGGCGGTCTCAACCGGGTGTCGCTCATCGACTCGCTGATCGGCGCCACCGCCGAGGAGACGATGCTGCCGGCGCTCGATGAAGCGCTCGAGCGTCTCGAGAAAATCGATCCCGAGCAGGCCCGCATCGTCGAGCTGCGGTTTTTTGCCGGCCTGAGCATCGAGGAGGCGGCGGCAGCGCTCGACATGTCGCCAGCAACTCTCAAGCGGCGGTGGGCGCTCGCGCGGGCGTGGCTCTTCCGCGAGCTGAGCGACTCCACCCCCTGAATCCCGCCCATCAATGACACCGATGACGCCGATCACGCCATTGACGGAACCGCAGCAGAAGCGCGTGCGCGATCTGTTCGAGGGAGCCCTCGATCGGCCGCCGCACGAGCGGGCCGGGTGGGTCGCCCAGCAGGCGGCGGACGATTCGGTGGTCCGTCAGGAAGTGCTGTCGCTGCTCGATCACGATCAGCGGGCCGGCAACTTCCTGACCGATTCGGTGCTCGCACGCCTGCCCGACCTGTTGATGGACGAAAGCCCGCTTGCGCCGGGCACGACGATTGGCACCTACACCATCGTCAAGGAGCTTGGCCGCGGCGGCATGGGTCGCGTGTACCTCGCGACCGACAGCAGGCTGGGGCGGCAGGTGGCGATTAAAGCGCTGGCACCGCATCTCACCAGAGACCCGATGCATCGCGAGCGCCTCCGTCGAGAAGCCCGTGCCGCGGCCGCGCTGACCCACCCTGGCATCTGCGCGGTGTACGCGCTCGAGGAATTCGACGGCGACTTGTTCATCGTGACCGAACTCATCGACGGTCCGACGTTGCGCGCCGAGATTGGGTCGGGGCAGCGGCCGACGCCGTCGGAGATCCTGCGGACCGCCCGCGATATCTCGTCGGCGCTTGCCGAAGCCCACGCGCGTGGCGTCGTCCATCGTGACCTCAAGCCCGAGAACATCATGCGCGGACGCGACGGGCGTCTGAAGATTCTCGATTTCGGCCTGGCCCGCGTCGACCCGGTCGGCGGCGCACGCTCAGGTGCGTTCGTCACCGAGCCCGGAATCATGATCGGCACGCCGGCGTACATGGCCCCCGAGCAGCTGAACGGCGCGCCGGTCGATGCCCGCGCCGACGTCTTCGCGTTCGGTGCGGTCCTCTACGAATACATCAGCGGCGTGCATCCATTCGCCGCCGCGACCCCGCTGGCGACGATCGCGCGCGTGCTCGAAAGCGACGCGCGCCCGCTCGGGCAACACTATCCGCAGGTGCCGGCAGCGGTGTTCGACTGCATCGAACGCTGCCTGCGCAAGCGGCCGGAGGATCGGTTCCGGAACGCCGGAGAAATCGCGCTCGCCCTCGAGCACGCCGATCAATCGGTGCCCCGATCGGTCGGTCACACCTGGTGGCGAATTCATCAGCTGGTCATCGTCGCGCTCTACCTTGTCGCCGCCTCGCTGGGATGGCAGATCAAGGAGTGGGTCAAGATGCCGACGACCGTGTCGCTGTTCATCGCGCTGGGGGTGGGAGCGGCGATCGGCGGCGTGTTGCGCGGTCACCTCGTCTTCACCGAGCAGATCAATCCGCGTAACTTCGCAAGCGAGCGCAGACGCGCCGGCAGTGCGTTGATGATCGTGGATGTGCTGATCGCCGTCGCGCTCGTCGCCGACGCGACGATGCTCGCGGCATGGCCGCTGACGGCGGTGTTGACGATGGGGCTGGGGATTGGCATTGCGATGGCCGCGCTCGTGCTCGAGCCGGCGACGACCAAAGCGGCGCTGGGGATGGTTGATTGATTGCGATCGAGATTTCGAGATTCGGCGGACCGGAAGTGCTCGTGCCGGCCGAACGTCCGCGTCCGGTGCCTGCCGGACACGAAGTGCTGATTGAAGTCGCGGCCGCCGGCGTGAATCGGCCGGACGCGCTGCAGCGGCGCGGCGGTTATCCGCCGCCGGCCGGTGCGTCCGATATCCCGGGCCTCGAAGTGGCGGGGAAGGTCGTCGAAGTGGGCCCGGGCGATCACCCGGCGACGGCCTTCAAGATCGGTGATGCGGTCACCGCTCTCGTCTCGGGCGGCGGTTATGCCGAGTTCTGCACCGCACCGGTGGTGCAGTGCCTGCCGGTTCCACGCGGTCTCGACCTGATCGCTTCCGCCGCCATTCCGGAGACGACCTTCACGGTGTGGACCAACGTCTTCGATCGCGGACGCCTCAAGACCGGCGAATCGATCCTGATTCACGGCGGATCGAGCGGCATCGGCACGACGGCGATTCAGCTGGCGCGGGCCCGCGGCTCGCGCGTGTTTGCGACCGCCGGTTCGGCTGCCAAGTGTCAGGCGTGCGAGCGTCTCGGCGCCGAGCGGGCGTTCAATTATCGAGAGACTGATTTCGTCGCAGCGGTGCGCGACGCCACTGAAGGCCGCGGCGTGGACGTCGTCCTGGACATCGTCGGTGGCGACTACCTGCCGCGAAATATCGAGGTGCTGGCGACTGACGGCCGACTCGTGCAGATTGCGCTGCAGTCCGGGTCCACCGCGCAGCTGAACATGGCGCCGATGCTGACCAAACGCCTGACCATGACCGCGTCGACGCTGCGTCCGCGGTCGGTGATCGAGAAGGGCGCGATCGCAGCGGCAGTCAGGGCCAATGTCTGGCCGCTGTTCGAGTCGGGCGCGATCAAGCCGCAGATCTTCGCGACGTTCCCGCTCCGCGCCGCCGCGGACGCCCATCGCCTGCTGGAATCGGGTGCGCATATCGGAAAGATCGTCCTCGTCGCATGATTCCCCCACGGTCCGTCGCCGCCCTCCAGCACCGGAATTTCCGGTTGATCTGGATCGGGCTCTTCGTCTCGTTTACCGGTACGACCATGGAAGGAGCGGCGCTGCTGTGGCAGGTGTCGCTGCTGGCGCCGCCAGGCCGTAAAGGTTTGGCGCTCGGCCTGGTCGGTCTGGTCAAAGTCGTTCCGATTGTCATCTTCTCGCTGTTCGGGGGCGTCGTCGCCGATGCCTGGAATCGGCGACGACTGATGATCCTCACGCAGAGCTGCGCCGCACTCGTCGCGGTCGGACTGGCGGCGCTCACGTTTGCCGGAGTCTCGAGTGTCTGGCCGATCTACGGGCTGGCCGCGGCCGGCGCCGCGGTCGGTGCGTTCGATCTGCCGGCGCGCCACGCGCTGCTGCCGATGCTGGTGCCACGCGAGCACCTGCCAAATGCGATCAGCCTGAACACCACGGTGTTTCAGACTGCCTCGGTCGCCGGTCCCGCGCTCGGCGGTTTGATGATCGCGCAGGCTGGTGTCGGCTGGACCTACGTCGCCAACGCCGCCTCGTTCGGCTTCGTCATCGTGGCGCTGCTGATGATGCGCGACGTGCGCGATCGCGAACCGTCGGCAAGCGGATCGCGAGACGACGTCTCCCTGCACGCGGCGCTCGAAGGCCTGAGGTTCGTCTTCCGGTCGCCGTTGATCCGTTCGACGATGCTGCTGGACTTTTTCGCGACGTTCTTCTCGTCGGCGACGGCGCTGCTGCCGATTTTCGCGCAGGACATCCTGCACGTCGGCGCCGGCGGGAAAG
>JADMIO010828239.1_pt1 | contig 41493 bp, 35 predicted proteins | sample 8958161 | NCBI WGS metagenome assembly JADMIO01 (sample SAMN16585339, study PRJNA669376) | soil metagenome | isolation source: Crop rotation soil | place: USA: Cullars Rotation, Alabama | collected 2011 | reverse complement strand
ATTTGAAGGGGCTGGCGGAGGCGACCGTGGAGGCTTCGCGGGTGAGGGTGGGGGAGCGGGTGGGTGGGTCGCCGGTGAATACGACGGGGGGGACGCTCATTCGGCCGGGGGGGCGGGCGTCGTATCCGGCGTACTGGGTGAGGGATTTCGCGATGTCGCTGGGGGCGGGGTTTATTACGGATGAGGAGGTGCGGCATGCGCTGGCAGTGACGGCGCGGACGCAGAACCGAGACGCGGAGAGGCGGCTGCGCGGGGGGGCGGCGGTGATCCCGCCTTGGTCGGTCGTTGATCACATGAACTTCGATGGTGGCGCGGTGTTTTATCCGGGGGCGTATTCGAGTGGGGAGGATCAGGGCGGGGAGCCGTTCGGGGTGAGGCCGCCGGTGTGCGATCATTATTACTTTGTCGAGATCGCGCATTACTTGTGGAAGAAGACGGGGGCGGCGGAGTTTTTGCGCGGGGGAGAGTGGATGCCGTTGTTCGAGCGGCTGGTCCGGGCGTTTGCCGAGCCGGAGGTGGACGAGCGGACGGGGACGGTGGCGACGACGCCGGCGACGCGGGCGGTGGGGATGGGGTTTTACGACTGCGTGTACCTGGCGGGGTCCCTGTTGTTTCCGACGCTGCTGAGGTGGCGGGCGGCGGGGCTGATGGCGGCGATGGCGGGGGCGCTCAATGATGAGAATCGGGCGGCGGAGTATTACGCGGTGGCGGCGAAGGTGAAGGCACATGTCGCCGAAGTCTTTGTGGATCGGGTGGCGGCAGGCTGGTTGATCGCGTCGACGGAGACGGGGCGGCAGCCGGACGTGTGGGGGACGATTTATGCGCTGCACCTGGGGATCCTGGACGAGGCGGTGGCGAAAGGGGCGCGGGAGGCGGTGGTGGAAGCGGTGAAGAAGGGGACGATGGTGTACCGGGCGGGGGTGCGGCACGTTCCGGTGGATCATGACCATTCGCCGGAATCGGCGTGGCAGCAGGTCGTGCCGGGGGTGCGGCGGGGGACGTATCAGAATGGGGCGTATTGGCATACGGCCACGGGGTGGCTGGTGTCGGCGCTAGCGGAGGCGGAGCCGGCGATCGCGGGGAAACTGGTGGAGGAGTATGTCGCGGCGCTGAAGGAGGATGATTTCCGCAAGGGGGAAGCGCATGGGGCGCCGTGGGAATGTTTTGGGAAGGACAACGGGCACCGGCAGAACCCGGTATACATGGCCAGTGTGGCACTTCCGTACGCGGTGATCCGGGATCTGGATAAGGCATGATCAGAGGCGCGATCGCACTGGTGTTGGCGCTGGCGGCGGGGGGGGGCGTGCGCGCCGAGCGGTATGAAGCGACTTGGGCGGAAGACGCGGCACTGGTTGACGGGGAGTTTGCGCGGTGGAACTTCGGGGCGTCGCCGTTTCTGGAAGCGGGGTACATGGGGGGGATCTACACGGAGCATCGGGCGGCGTCAGTGGTGCGGGTGGACGTGCGGCAGCACATGGGGATGAAGGTGACGGGGGCGGTGTTACGGGTCTACAAGCCGAAGGATTTCATCCAGCGGCGGCCGATGCGGGTGGGGGTGTATCGGGTGACCAAATCGTGGACAGAGGGGACAGATGTCTTTGGGTCAGAGGGGGTGAAGGCGAAGGATGGGGTGAAGTGGGAGGCGACGCCGCTGGCGACGGCGGTGGTGCCCGACGGGGAGGGAACGTGGATAGAGTTTCGACTGCCGGCGAAGGTCGTACAGGAGTGGGTGGATCGTCCGGACCGGAATGACGGCGTGGTGCTGAGGGTCGATGATGGGGAGCAGAAGGAGTGGGGGGATCATGTGTATTTCTGTTCGTCGGAGAATTATCGCCCGCTGATGGGGCCGAATTTGGTGATCGAGGGGACGGGGGGTGGTCGCGGGGTCTTTACGAAGCGGGCGCCGAAAAGGCTTGTGGTGGAGTTGGCGGACGAGGGGGAGGTGAAGGCGTGGTTGGCGAAGAACGGGAGATTGGCGCGGTTTGCCAAGGAGCTGAAGTTGGAGGGGGAGGGGTTGCGTGTGATGCAGATGTTCGACACGCAGGCGCGGGAGCGGCTGATTGTCGGACGGTATCAGCGGCCGTTTCATGAGGTGATTGGGGGGATGCAGGCGTTGATCGATCGGCATGATGAGAAAGGCATTCGGGAGGAACTGGATCGGCTGCACGAGTATCTGCTGAAGTGGGAGTACATCCGGGAGACGTGTTGGTACACGTCGGGGCCGGTGGCGGATGTGTGGTCGGCGCGCCAGATCAATGAGCTGTTCGGGCGGGAGATATTTGGGACGATGGAGACGTCGGCGGAAGGGAAGGGGAAGGAGATCTGGAAGGTGGTCCCCGCCGAGAAGATGGGGGAGCACAACCGGACCGTGATGGAGGATTTAAAGAAGCGACTGGGGTTGTCGGCGGAGCAGGTGGCGTATCTGACGCCGCGGATCGGGGAACTGGAGACGCAGGAGAATCGATATCTGGGGTTGTTCCGGGAAGATCTGGCGGAGTGTCAGCGGATGCTGAAGGAGGGACGGGATGGGCCGGCCGTGTTCGATGCGGTGCGGCGGCTGCACATGCATCACGAGAAGTTCCTGTATTACCAGTCGATCTATAACACGCCGCGATGGACGTTGCTGACGGAGCATGCGCCCGCCGAGGCGTTGGCGGCGTGGGTGGCGGAGGCGCGGCGGGAGCATTACGAGCGCGCGCTGGGTGGGGCGAACAAGCGATGAGCAGGAGTGGAGCGATGATGAAACGAGTGTGGCGTTCTGCGGTGGCGTGTCTGCTGGTGGCGGCGGGCTGGGTGTCGGCGGTGGAGTGGAAGAATACGCTGAAGCCGAAGGGAGAGGCGGCGTCGCCCCTTACGCTCGTGAAGGATGGCAAGGCGGTTTACTCGATCGTGGTGCCGGCGGGGGCGTCGTCGGTCGAAAAGAATGCCGCTGCGGAACTTCAACGATGGGTGCGCGAGATGTCGGGGGCGGAATTGTCGATCGTTGAAAAGGGCGAGGGAGAGGTCATTCGGATCACGACCGATCCGAAGCTCGAGGCCGAGGGATATCGCGTTGGTGTGGACGGGAAGGAACTCGTGCTGTCCGGGGCGAAGGGGCGGGGGGTGATGGATGCGGTGTTCGCGTTGTTGGAAGAGGATATGGGGTGCCGGTGGTACACGAAGGGCGATACGCGGCTGCCGCGGGGGAAGACGGTGGTGGTCGCGCCGGTGCCGCGGACGTACGTGCCGAAGCTCAAGATGCGGGATCCGTTTTACTTCGCGAGTTTTGACCCGGAGTGGTCGCTCAGGAATCGGACCAACGCGCCGGACGCGCAGGTAGCGGAGGAGAAGGGGGGGCACATCGATTACGGCGGGTTGTTCGTGCACACGCAGCATTCGCTGGTGCCGCCGGATAGGTATTTCAAGGAGCACCCGGAGTATTACCAGCAGAATCCGGACGGGAAACGCGTGCCGGTGCAGCTGTGCACGACGAATGCGGAGGTGCGGAAGATCGCGACGCAGTCGGTGTTGGAGACGCTAAAGAAGCATCCGGAGACTGAGGTCGTGTCGGTCTCGCGGCTGGACGTGACGCAGGTGTGTCACTGTGCCGAATGCGAAAAGGTCCGGGCCAGCGAGGGGAGCGAGATGGCGAACCAGCTTTTGCTGGTGAATGAGGTGGCGGAGGCGGTGGAGAGGGAGTTCCCGGGGGTGATGGTGGATACGCTGGCGTATCTGGAGACGCTGCCGGTGCCCAAGACGGTGCGGCCGCGGAAGAACGTGATTATCCGGTTCTGCAACGACGTGCCGGGGGCGTGGGCGCATTCGTTCACGCCGGCCGAGCGGTGCGATATCGCGAAGATCGCCGAGGCGTGGGCGGCGGCGCACGATAAGTTGTCGGTTTGGGATTACAACGTGAACTTTTCCCATTACCTGGCGCCGATGCCCAATGTCGATGTGATTGCGTCGAACATCCGGTTCTGGGCGAAGCACCACGCGTGGGGAGTGATGACGCAGGGGGGGTATCAGGGGGCGGCGGAGCGGGATGAATTGAAGTCGTGGGTGATCGCGAAGCTGATGTGGGACCAGTCGCTGGATGAGAAGGCGCTGACCGAGGAGTTTTACGCGGGGCATTACGGGCCGGCGGCGGACGCAATGCTGGAGTATGACGCGCTGCTGGGGAAGGCGGGGAAGGATCATGAAAAGGAGCTGGCGACCCCGCCGGGGGGCATTCGGTATCCGATGGACGTGCCGTTTTTGTCGAAGGAGTTTTTGGATCAGGCGACGGCGATCTTCGCGAAGGCGAAGGAGGCGGCGGGGAAGGATGAGGAGATCGTTCGGCGGGTGGAGCGGGCGGAGTTGCCGATCCTGTATGTGAAGCTGATGCAAGGGCCGACGGGGAAGGATCTGGCGGAGTTTGATCGGGTGGCGCATCGGGAGGGGGCGACGCATATCGCGGAGGTCTGGCCGGCGAATACGGAGGCGACGATCGCGAGTTGGCGGGCGCAGGTGGTGAAGGGAGCGACGTCGCGGCCGACGACGGCGGAGGCGAAGGCGGCGCCGGTGGTGATTTCAAAGGGGATGTTCGCGCTGGCGTATCAGGCATTCCCGGACGTTTGCCGGCTCAAGAGCGGGGATTTGCTCGCGGTGTTTTATGCGGGGTATGGGCACGGGTCGCTACCTTCGGAGGATTATCCGAAGGGCGGGCGGATCTGCATGGTGCGGTCGATGGACGACGGCCGGACGTGGTCGAGTCCGGAGGTGTTGTTCGACGACGCGGATGACAACCGCGACCCGCACGTCGCGCAGCTCGACGACGGGACGGTGGTCTGCTCGTTCTTTTCGCATGGGCTTAGGGCGGGGAAGGAACCGCTGAAGTCGTCCGCCGCGTTCAACTGGAAGGAGTGGGCCGAGCGTGGCGAGGGGCGCGGGACGCAGGTGGTATTCTCGCATGATGAAGGTCATACGTGGGACAAGACGGCGACGAGCGTGTCGAAGGAGTGGTACGCGTCGGCGCCGGTGCGGCAGATGCCGGATGGGACGTGCGTGCTGGGGGTGTACCAGGAGGGGACGGAGAAGAAGGGGGATTTTACGGTCGCATGGGGTGGCGTGACGCGGTCGAAGGATCGGGGGAAGACGTGGGAGACGCCGGTGGCGATCGGGAAGGAGGCGGGGTTGCCGCTGGATGCGGAGACGGACGTGATCCGGCTCAAGGACGGGTCGTTGTTTGCGGCGCTGCGGTCGTCAAAGGTGAACATGCACTACGCGACCAGCAGTGATGGCGGGGCGACGTGGTCGGCGGTGAAGGACATCGGGTTCAAGGGACATTCGCCGCACTTGTATCGGTTGTCGACGGGGGAGATTGTGATGGCGCACCGGCTACCGCAGACGGCGCTGCACGTGTCGCGTGATGAGGGGAAGACGTGGCAGGGGCCGGTTTTGGTGGACGATGTGATTGGGGCGTACCCGTCGTGCGTGGAATTGAATGATCACTCCGTGTTAATCGTGTATTACAGCGAGGGTGGCGGGTCGGAGATTCGGGCGAAGAGGTTTCGCGTGACAAAGGATGGGGTTGAATTTCTTCCGGTGAATTAGCACATGCGCATTGCATTCTTCGCGGCCTTGGTGGCCTTTGTGGTTCAATCCTCTCTGGCTCAGACGACCAAGCCCCTCGATGGCCGGCCTTGGAACGTTTCGACGGGGAATTTGTCGGTCGTGTTCATCCAAGCCTCGCCGGTGGGCGCGCACCCGCGGGACGGCGTGATCGAGCCGCCGCCGTCGCTGGAGTCGCAGGTGGCGTGGCGAGAGAAGGGGCTCGTGGCCAATGAGGATTACATCGCGTGGGGTGCGGTGGAGCGGACGCCGGGGAAGTGGGAGTGGGCGCAGCATGACGCGGTGGAGAAGAACCAGCACGCGGCGGGACTCAAGTACGTCGTGTACGACTGGGCGCACTTCCCGCCGGTGTGGTTGAGGGAGCAGCGGAAGTCGGAGCGGACGCTGATGAAGTGCCTGGAGCACGGGCAGGAGACGAATTACCTCTCGATCTTCGACCCGCGCACGATCGCGTGGTACGACCATTTTTACAAGGCGGTACATGGCCACTTCGGGGACAAGGTCGACGATATGTACGCGTGCATCCTCGGGCCCTATGGCGAGGGGAATTACCCGCTCAACGTGCCGGACTGGATCAACATCGGGCATTGTCACGAGGGGTATTGGTGTGCGGACGAGTACGCGATCCGCGCGCTGCGTGCGTCGATGACGAAGAAGTATGGGGAGGTTGGGAAGTTGAACGAGGCTTGGGGGACGAAGTACGCGACGTTTGCGGACGTGCGGCCGCCGGAAGAGGTGACGGGGACGGACAAGTACAAGATCACGCCGGGGATGTTTCCGACGGCACAGGACAAGCGGCGGTGGCTGGACTTCATTACGTGGTATCACCAGGCACTGATCGATTTCGCGGGGCAATCGGTGGAGACGCTATTGAAGTATTACCCACCAGAGCGGGTGCGGCTGAAGCCGGGGGGGACGGCGCACGGGATCAACCCGATCGCGTGGGGGACCTTTTCGCCGGGGTATGCGAAGATGGCAGCGAAGTACCCGCGGATCGTGCTCCAGCCGGCGGACTGCCTGGGGGCGGTGTTCGGGGACAAGTGGCTCGGGACGGCGTACGCGTATTACGGCGTGCGGCTCGGTACGGAGCCGGCGGGATCGCTGGATAAGAAGACGTACGTGCGGCGGATGTTCTCCGACGCGTCGTGCGGGGCGTCGCAGCATTTCACGTATGAGTTCGACCAGCACGTGGAGGAGATTCGGAAGTACATCCACCTCTACACCGGGAAGCCGGGGGAGACGGAGGTGGCGCTGTTTTGCCCGACGACGTATTACCGGCTGGGCGGCGATCTGGGGCCGACAATCCGGGCGGCGAACAAGCTGCGGGATTTGTGCGAGTTCGATGTGTTGGATGAACTCTTGATTGAGGACGGGGCACTGACGCCGGCGAAGTACAAGGTGCTGGTGGTGACACAGGCGGAGATCGTCGACCGGCTGATCCTAGAGAAACTGGATGCGTACGTGCGGGCGGGGGGGAAGGTGGTGCTCGTGAAGAAGCAGGCAGTGGCGGAGGTGGAGGGGCGGGAGTGGGTGATGGCGCGGGAGCTGACGACCGTGGCGAACTTGGAGGAACTGAAGGGGCTCGTTGGGGGTTTGAACGGTGTCGACGGGAAGTTCGACGGGCTCTGGACGTGCCGGCGCGGCGGGCAGACCATGGTCTTCAATACGACGGACAAGGCGGTGGCGGCGGAGGTGAACGGGAAGCAGGTCACCGTTGAGCCGGCGTCGATCTGGGAAAGCCGTTAGGAGTCTCACTATGGCAGTGACGCGTCGGTCGGTGCTCAAATCGGCGGCGGTGGCGGCGACGGCGGCGGTGTGCGGGCCGGCCGTGGCGCAGGTGGAGCAGTTGGGACACGAGTTCGTCGACGCGCCGACGACGCGAGGTGCCGGAGGACGTGTACTGCGGGTGAGGCTGGCGGAGGCGGACGGGTCGCCGATGGAGGCGGAGCGGGCGAAGACCATCACGGTGCGGGATATGCAGGGCGATCCGTTGCCGGTTGGGATCGAGATGGGGAAGGGGTGGGCGGCTGTGTCGCTGCCGGGGGAGCCGGTGCAGATCACGACGCGGGTAAAGATGTCGGGGTTTGGGGAGGTGTATTGCTATGCGGACAACGGGGGGTTTGGTTATTCCGTGCCGGGGCAGATCGATTTCGTCGCGGAGGCGGCGCGGACGCGGCACGCGCGGGTACGACTAGCGCTGGAGAATGCACTCGACGACGGGACGCCGCTGCCGGACGGGTTCTTTCGCGATCTCGAAGAGGCGTTTCAGGCCAAAGGGTCGGCGTATGAAACGCTGGCGCTGGGCATGCGGGCCGGAGAGACGCTAGCACTGGAACGGGCGCGGCATCGGATCGCTAAGCTCGATGCGCCGCGGAAGGAATTCTTGTTCGGGTGCATGGTGTCGCGGTACGGGTCGGACCCGAAGTACGACAAGGCGGTCGTGGATGCGTTCAATTACGCGACGGTGTCGTGGTACACCTGGAAGGATGAGCAGGGGGCGGATCGGTCGGTGGACTACGCGAGGATGGACGGATCGATCGATTGGTGTTTGAAGAATGGCATTGTGCCCAAGACGTTCGGGTACACGTACATGGCGCGGGGCGCGACGCCGGAGTGGAGTCGGCCTAGCGAGGAGGCGATCAAGCACGCGGGGACGGGCGGGGTGTTCAACGAGCACTGGGATTACCCGAAGCTGCGGGAGATGTATAAGCGGCTCAACGAGCAGACGGCGCGGCGGTACGCGGGCCGGCCGGTGCCGACGATCGAGGTGATCAACGAGGCGCACGACAAGGCGAACCTCTGGCGGCTCAATCACGAGCAGATCCTGGAGATGACGCGGGAGTCGTGTGCGGCGGTGCAACGGGGGAATCCGACGATCCGGCGGCAGATCAACCACTGCTGCCTGTGGGCGGAATACGCGAAGGATTCGAACCGCGACGGGTCGCGGCGGTGGTCGCCTTATACGTATTTAAGGGATTGCCTGGCTACGGGGACGGAGTTCGAGGTGGTCGGGCTCCAGTTGTATTACCCGCAGTACGACTTGTTCGAGATCGACCGGATGCTCGATCGGTTCGCGGATTTCGGGCGGCCGTGCCACATCACCGAGTGCGCGACGCAGTCGCAGGACGGGCCGGACGTGACGAGCATGCGCCCGCGGACCCCGACGCCGGGGTGGCACGGGCCGTGGAACGAGACGATGCAGGCGGATTGGCTCGAGGCGGTGTACACTCTGTGCTATTCGAAGCCTCACTTTGAGGCCGTTGAGTGGTGGGACGTGGCGGACGTCGGGGGGCACTTCTGGCCGTTCGGCGGGGTGTTGCACAAGGACCTGTCGCCGAAGGAGAGTTACTTCCGGCTGCTGGAGCTTCAGAAGCGGTGGGGCGTGGCGAAGGCGAAATGAAAACGACGAACGGGAGCGTGTCCCGTTCGTCGTTCGTGCGCGATTTGCGGCGAGGTTACTGGGCAGACTTGGGCGGGTCGGGCGTGTTGTCCCACGGGTCTTTCACGCGGCCCATCTGGAGGAGTTTGATCGCCTGATCGTTCTTGAACATGCCGACGTGCCAGTCGAGGAAGAGGTAGTTCGATCCTTGCTGGACGCCGTGCATGTAGGGGTTCACGAGGCGTTCGAAGTCCCCGATGTTCATGTAGTAATCGTTCTCGGCCGAGCGCTTCTCGCCCATGACGATCACGTCGGTCGGCGGGGTGCCGTTGGGGAGGCGGGTGCCGACCTTCACCTTTTCCTGGTAGAGGTGGTCGTTGAGGACGTACGTATGCTCCATGACCGGCTCGAAGTCGCTGGGGCAGGTCATTTCCTTCGGGTCGTAGCGGGCGGGCTTGAAGACGAAGACGGGCCAGCGATCTTGTGGCGCGGAGCCGGCGCCGCGGAGCGGGGGGTAGACGGTGCCCTTGTTGTTGTTGGCGTAGATGAGCAACGCCTGTCCGACCTGGCGGAGGTTGGACTGGCAGGTGACGCGGTTGGCCTGCTGGCGGGCCTTCTGCAGCGACGGCATGAGCATCGCGATCAGCAGCGCGATGATTCCCATGACCACGAGCACTTCGACCAGCGTAAACCCGTGCGCGTCCGTGCGACGAGATTCGCGATGACGAACCATGACGACCTTCCTTCTGACGTAGGAACGAAAAACAACGCCTAGCCGAGGGGTAATACCGCCGGGCGGGCTCGACGTTGCGGGCGGCTTGACCGGGGGTGGGCGGCGGCTACGCTAAACCCCTTTCGCGACTGTCGTTAGCCGCGAGACGAGCAGCCTTGGGTGGTGGAGGTCCGATAAATGCCCGCTTCGATCCAGCAAGCGTATCAGACGGCCCGCGAGCAGTACGCGGAGATCGGCGTCGACACCGAACGGGCGATCGCGACGCTGCGCACGATCCCTATCTCGCTGCACTGCTGGCAGGGGGATGACGTGACGGGGTTTGAGAACCTTAACACGGGATTGACGGGCGGGATTGCGGCGACGGGGAACTATCCGGGGAAGGCGCGCACGCCCGAGCAACTGCGGTCGGACCTGGATAAGGCGTTCTCCCTCATCCCCGGGAAGCATCGGGTGAACCTGCACGCGATCTACGCGGAGACGGGCGGGAAGAAGGTGGAGCGGGATGAGCAGGGGCCGGAACATTTCGCGAATTGGGCGGCGTGGGCGAAGGCCAAGGGGCTCGGGCTCGATCACAACCCGTCGTACTTCTCGCATCCCAAGTCAGCCGACAACTTCACGCTGTCGTCGCGCGACGAAGGGATCCGGAAGTTCTGGGTCCGTCACGGGCAGGCGAGTCGGCGGATCGGGGCGTATTTCGGCAAGGAACTCGGGACGCCATGCGTGACGAACGTGTGGATTCCGGACGGATACAAGGACACGCCGGCGGACCGGAAGACGCCGCGGGAGATTCTGGAAAAGTCGCTGGACGAGGTGTTCGCCGAGCGGCTGGATCCGAAGCTCAACTTGGACGCGGTGGAGGGAAAACTCTTTGGGATCGGGTCCGAGAGTTACACGGTCGGGTCGCACGAGTTTTACCTGGGTTACGCGGTGAAGAATAAGAAACTCGTGTGCCTCGACGCCGGGCACTATCACCCGACGGAATCGATGCCGGACAAGATCAGCAGTGTGCTGTGCCACCTGCCGGAGATCCTGCTGCACGTGAGCAGGGGGGTGCGGTGGGATTCGGATCACGTGGTGACGCTGAGCGACGATTTGCGCACGACGGCCGAGGAGATTGTCCGCGGCAATTACCTCTCCCGCGTGCACATCGGGCTGGATTTCTTCGACGCGTCGATCAACCGCGTGGCCGCGTGGGTGATTGGGACGCGGTGCATGATCAAGGCGCTGCTGCTGGCGTTGCTGGAGCCGACGGAGAAGCTCAAGAAGCTGGAGGCCGAGGGCGATTACACCTCCCGGCTGGCGCTGATGGAACTTCACAAGTTCATGCCGGCGGGCGCAGTGTACAACTATTATTGCGAGAAACAGGGCGTCGCGCCGGGGGCGGAATGGCTAGCCGACGTGAAGGCGTACGAGCGGGACGTGCTGGCGAAGCGGTGAGCGTCGCGGGTATAGTCCGCGCGCATGAGACACGACGGACGGGCGGACGATCAGTTGCGGCCGATCACGGTGACGCGCGGGTTTACCCAGACGGCCGCGGGGTCCGTGATGTGGCGGCAGGGGAACACGATGGTGTGGTGCACGGCGAGCGTGTCGACGCAGTTGCCGCCGTGGATGAAGGAGGATCGGCCGGGCGGGTGGGTGACGGCGGAGTACGTGATGCTGCCGGCGTCGACGCCGCAGCGGAAGGAGTGGCCGAAGATCGGGCACACGGATTCGCGCGGCACGGAGATCCAGCGGCTGATCGGGCGGTCGCTGCGGGCGGTGCTGGACTTGTCGAAGATCGGGCCGCACACGATCGCGGTCGATTGCCAGGTCATGCAGGCCGACGGCGGGACGCGCACGGCGGCGATCTGCGGGGCGTACGTGGCGCTGCGGGACGCGCTGGCGAAGTTGCCGAAGGAGATTCCGCCGCCGCCCAAGCCGATCGCGGGACCGACGCCCGCGCGGTGGGACGCGAAGTTCTATGACCCGGCCGGGGCGCTGACCGATCAACTCGCGGCAGTCAGCGTGGGGTTCGTCGACGGCGTGGTCCGGCTGGATCTGGACTACGTCGACGACTCGCGGGCGAACGTGGACATGAATGTGGCGTATACGGCCGGGGGGAAGTTCGTTGAAGTGCAGGGGTCTGCCGAGAATGGCGAGGGGTTCGACCGCGGGCGCATGAACGATATGCTCGACCTGGCCGTGCGCGGGTGCGAGGGGTTGTTCCGGGTGCAGCGCGAGGCGCTGGCGAAGGGCTAGAAGCGTATGTGATGGTGTCCGCCGATTCCGAAGCATCCGCAGGCGGCGGTGGACGAGACGATCCCGATGATCCCGAGGATGAACCCGGCCTTGGCGAGGCCGCGGCCTTCGAAATTGTTGGTGCGGGCCATCTCGGAGGTCGCGTTCGATGCCATGATCATCGCGACGATGCCCAGGATCAGGCCGATGCCGGCGGGCGAGCAGACCAGCGAGAGCAGCCCGCACACGAACGCGCCGGTCGCCCTGCCGTGCTGGGATCGCGCGCCAAACGGGGACGGATAGCCCGGATGTTGGCCGAAGGGGCCGGGACGTGGCGGAGGCGGCGGTTGGCCCCACGACGGCGGCGGGACGGGCGGCGGAGTCGACTGCGCGGGAGGGGGCTCGGGGGCACGCACCGGTTCGGGCGTGAGCGAGTCGACCGTTCTCGCTTCGGCCCATTCCGCCATGCCGGTGGTCCACACGAGGTCCGTGGGCGCGAGCTCGCCTGTGGCGAGGAGTTGGCGGACCGTCGCGTGCGGGACCGGGCCGAATTGCTGGTTCCCCTTGGCGTAGTACCAGGACTGGGACGCGGATTCGTTCATCAAAGGTTTCCTCTTACGTTAAGAATATCGCGAAAACTGGACAGAGCAGCCATTAGAAAACGGGGGGACGTTTTCATCCGCGATGCGGGCGGGGTAGGGTGGGGGCGTGCCCGACCGACGGAGCCATCATGGGCCGCACCCCGAGGATAGGCGATTGTTTGCGCCTGACGTCGTGTCCGTATTGCGGGCGGCCGTCGCGGACCTCGCGTGGCTCCAGTCTCGCGGGTATGCGGATACCAGCGCGCTGAAGATCGTTGGAGACCGCTACCGCCTGGACGCGCGGCAGCGGTCGGCGGTCCAGCGGGCGTCGTGCTCGGACGAGTCACGCGACCTGCGGGCATCGAAGCGAACCGAACTCGGCTCGGTGGCCGGGCGCACGCTGATGATCGACGGCTACAACGTGCTGACGACCCTGGAGGTTGCGATGGGGGGCGGCGTGGTGTTGCGGTGTCGTGACGGGTCGCATCGGGACATCGCCGGCGTGCACGGGACGTGGCGGCGGACGGAGGAAACGCCGGCGGCGCTGGAGGCCGTCGGCAGGACGTTGGCAGAGGCTCGGATCGCGAGGTGTCGGTTCCTATTGGACGCGCCGGTGTCAAACTCCGGGAGGCTGGCGGGGATGGTGCGGGAGGTGGCGGAGCGGAACGCATGGTCGTGGGACGTCGAACTCGTGCCCAATCCTGACCCCGTGCTCTCGGCCTGCCGCGATGTCGTGGCGACCGCGGACAGCGTCATTCTCGACGCATGTGCGAGCTGGGTGGACCTCGTCGGCGAGGTGATCCACCGGCATATACCGGGGGCGTGGGTCGTGGATTTGGGAGCGTAGTTGGTGGGGCGGCGGGCGGCGTGGTATCACTCGTTGCTATGGCGGATGCGAAGCAGCGGCGTGCGGAACTGGTCGGGCTGATGGGCGATCTGCCGGCGTGGGATCGGCCGATCGGCGTGCGAAATGCCGGGACCGACGTACGCTCGTGGGGCGCCTTGGAGAAGCTGCAGCTGGACCTGAACGGGATCGAGCCGGTACCGGCATATTTCCTGAAGCCGGCGAGAGAAGGTCGATGGCCGGTGGTGGTGTGCTGCCACTCACACGGGGGCAGGTATTCGGTGGGGAAGGAAGAGGTGTTCGAGGCCGCGCCGTACATCTTCCAGCCCTGGGGCGAGGAACTAGTGCGAGCCGGGTATGCAGTACTGGCGATCGACCACTGGGCGTTCGGCGAACGCAATCACACCTCAGAGTCCGACACGTTCAAGCTGATGCTGTGGGAGGGACGCGTGATGTGGGGGATGATGGTCTACGACACGCTCCGCGCGATCGACTACCTGGCGACGCGGCCGGACGTGGACATGGCGCGCGTCGCGACGCTGGGCATGTCGATGGGATCGACCATGGCGTGGTGGGCGGCGGCGTTGGACGAACGCGTGAAGGTGTGCGTCGATCTCTGCTGCCTGACGGACTTCGATGCGCTGGTCGAGGAGAAGAACCTCAAGGGGCACGGACTTTATTACTACGTGCCGGGGCTCAAGAAACATTTCACGTGTGCGCAGATCAATGAACTGATCGTGCCTCGCGCCCATCTGGGCTTGGCGGGCGAACTGGACGCCCTGACGCCGACGAAGGGCCTGACGCGGATCGACGAGGATCTCAAGAAGGCCTATCGGTCGGCGGGAGTTTCGGATCGCTGGCGATTGTCGACGTACCCCGTCGCGCATCAGGAGACCGCGGGCATGCGGGCCGAGGCAATGGCCTGGCTGGCCAAGTGGCTTTGACCCATGCGGCTAAGCCCGTTTCGCGGGCCAGGACTTGGAGAGCTTACGCACGAAAGCCTTGGGCTTGGCGGAGTAGAGATCGCGGCCCAGTTTCGTGGCGGTACGCTGCAGGTGGCGGCGACGCTTGAGTAGTAGCGTCTCAAGGGCGGCGTGCGTTTCGTTCGGAAGCGTGTCGACGTACGTGGTCGTGAGGTGTGCGAGCAGCACGGCCAGGTCGTGGTCCTGGCCGAGCAAATCGGTGAGCCGCTTGGCACGCTTCGCCAGCGGTCGAAGGGTCGGCGCGTCGAGGGGCGTGAGGAATTCGAGCTCGTAACGAAGGTCCTTGGCGCGTTTCCGCCATTCGTGGAACCGATCGTCGGTCGGATCGTCGAGGGCCGACTGCATCGCGCGCCGGCCGTCCCGATAGGTCCTTCGCAATCCGGGGAGTAGAGGGGTGAAATCCAGTGCGGAACGGGTGCAACGCAGCGGATAGGTCGGAAAACGCGACAGCCACTGCGCGAGTCGGGTGCGAAGCGAGCGGGTCTTCGTCGAGGTGATGGCTTCTCGATGGACGTCGGCAAGTGCTCCGCGAAGGGGGGCAAGAGACTGTGGGGACGGGTCCTGCTGGCCTTCCGTGAGATCGTCGAGCGTTTCGAGGAGGACCGCCGCGTCTCGGAGACGCGACAGGGGGCGGGCGGCGTCGCGGAGCGCCGTGTTCTCGCGCCGGCGGGCGGTCCTGGAAAGCGGCTCGCGCATGAGCCTCAGGAGGGCCCGGAGTTCCTTCAGGCGCTTACGAGCCGAATGGACGGATTCGTCGGATAGGGTCGTCGTTAGACAGGAGATCGCGTCCGTCAGCCGCTCGCGCGCGAGGCTTCGGAGCGACGTGGTGAGTGGTTCGGTAAGGGAGAGTTCGGTCGGCATGGGATGCGCTCGTGCCGGATACTCACGATCCCGGTTGAGCGGCTTTGGTGGTCGTCGTCGCCGACCGGAAGCGTTTGAGCTGATCCTGCATGAACTCGTCGCCGGGCCTTAGCTCGAGAGCTCGCGATTCGAGCTTGGCGGCCTGCTCGGCGTGACCGGCCAGAAAATGGGCCTCGGCGGCGGTGTCGAGGTAGGCCGGGTTGTCTGGCGCAAGCTCAAGGGCGCGGGTCGCGAGCTGGACGGCTTCGTCGGGGCGCTCGCCGCACCGGGCGCACAGCCAAGCGAGATTGTTGTAGTTCTCTGCACTGCTGGGGTCGGCGTCAACCGCGGACCGCAGCGGCTTGTAAGCCCGGTCGAACATGGCGCGGGCCTCGGCGTCGCGATGAAGGGACTTGAGCGCCGGCACGATCTCCAGAACGACGTCCGCCCGCGACGGACTGAGTTCGAGGAGCTGTGTCAGATGCTCCGCGGCCTGCGGGTGGTTGCCGGACTTGGTGGCGGCCCGATAGTAGCGAAAGTGCATCTCCGCCTTCAGATCCGCCAACGCGTCGTTGCCCGATGCGCGCGCCCCCGGACGGTCGACGGTGAGACCGGCGCCGTCGATGCGTTTGAACGCGTCGAGCCCCGCCTGGATGTGGTCGGCGGCGGCCTTGTCGTCCGAATCGCCGATCAGCGAGGCGAGCTGGAAATGGGCATTGGCGTCCACCAGCGGGGCGTGCGTGCCGGGCGTGGCCAGCGCGGCTTCCATTTCGGTTCGTGCCAGAGACCTCAGCCCGTGTTCGAGCAGCAATTCGCCGAAGTTGAGGTGGACCTCGGGCGCGGCGCCCGACTGGGCCAATGCGGCACAGGCCTGCTGGTAGAGCGATTGCGATTTGGGCAGATCCGTCTTGCGATGGGCCAATGCCATGCCGGCCAAAATGGGGGCGGGTTGGTCGGCGGGGTCGATCTCCCGTAATGGTGCGAGAATGCCGTCGGGGATTGGCGTGGAGTGAAGCTGCGTGACGATCGACCAGCGGACGGAGTCGGCCGGGTCTTCGGTGAGCAATCGCACCAGCGCGGGATGGCCGGCGCGGTCGGAGAAGTTGGCGAGCGTGTAAACGTCGTGCGCCCGCCCCGCCGGATCGTGCTGGCCGTACTGGTTGAGCACGCGCTGGACCTCACCGGGATCCGTCGGCTTGGACCAAGGGAGTTTGAGCAATAGTTCGGCAGCCCGCGTGCGGATTTCGGGACTCGCCGCATGCGTCGCGGCCAGCACCGAGGGTCGCGCCGCGACGCCCTGCGCGAGCAGTTTCTGGGCAGCCTCCGACCGCGCGCGAGGGTCCGGAGAGGCCAGTTCGCTCAGCAGGAAATCGGAGGTTTCGACAGGCCGGGAGGAGGGGGCGACGAGGCCCGTAAGCAGCAGGAGAAATGGGGCGGCGTATCTCACTGTGGTGCCTCAGTTTATGCAACGCGCGGCGCGGGTCAAATCGGGATGTGGAAGGCCGCACTTTTAGACCGATAATGCGTAGTATTGTAGGACGGAATCGCGATAATAATTCGAGCCGTTTCACCTCGTCCTTTGGAGGAGGAAGGAAGTCCGTTTTTCACGGGTTCCTGCGGACGCGGATGGAATCGCACAACTGACACAAAAGACGAGGACGTTTCGATGTCTGAGCAGAACGTGACCGGTGGTGGTACGCCCGTCGAGGGCAACAAGGCCGGCAATGGCGGGGCATATAACGAAAGCATGATCAAGGTGCTCGATGACGTCGAGCACGTGCGCACACGCCCCGGGATGTACATCGGCGGGTATAACCCGCGCGGGCTTCATCATTGCGTGTACGAGATCGTCGATAACTCCATCGACGAGGCGCTGGCTGGGTTTGCCAAGCACATCGAAGTGCGCATTAACCCCGACGGCTCGTGCACGGTGACCGACGACGGCCGCGGGATCCCGGTCGGCATCCACCCCACTGAGAAGATCCCGACGGTCGAAGTCGTCTTCGCCACCCTCGGCGCCGGCGGCAAGTTCGAACACGACGACGAGTCAGCGTACAAGACCTCCGGCGGCCTCCACGGCGTGGGCGCCTCCGTCGTCAACTTCGTCTCCGAATGGATGGAAATCGAGGTCCACCGCGACGGTCAGGTCCACCACATGGAGTTCGAGCGCGGGCGCAAGGCGTCCGACCTCAAGGTCATCGGCAAGACCAACCGCACCGGCACCAAGGTCTCCTTCAAGCCCGACCCCACCCTCTTCACCGAAGACAAGGGCGGCGTGTCGTTCGTCTACGAAACCCTGGCCGCCCGCCTGCGCGAACTCGCTTACCTCAACCCCGGGGTCGAGATCGCGTTCATCGACGACCGGAACTCCAAGTCCAACACCTTCAAGTTCGAACAGGGCCTCACTGACTACGTGAGCTACCTCAACGAGGGTAAGACTGGGCTCCACGACGTGATCTCCTTCCACAAGGAGGACCCGGCCAACCGTCTCGTGATCGACGTCTCCCTCCAATACAACGACGGGTATAACGAGACGATCCTCTCCTTCGCCAACAACATCAACAACCACGACGGCGGCACGCACCTGTCGGGCTTCAAGACGGCGCTGACCGGGACGATCAATCGCTACGCCGAGGCGCAGGGGTGGCTCAAAGACGTCCGGCCCAGTGGGGACGACCTCCGCGAAGGTCTCACCGCGATCATCTCCGTGAAGCTCCCCGAGCCCAGCTTCGAATCCCAGACCAAGGACAAGCTGCTCAACCCGGAAGTCGAAAGCTTCGTCTCCGCGTCGGTCACCGAAAAACTCGGGCAATTTCTCGAGGAAAACCCCAAGGACGCCAAGTCCATCTTCGAAAAGGGCATGCTCGCCGCCGAGGCGCGCGAGGCCGCACGGAAGGCCCGTGAACTCACCCGCCGCAAGAACTCCCTCGAAGGCGGCGGCCTGCCCGGCAAGCTCGCCGACTGCCGCTCCAAATCCAACGAAGAGACCGAGATTTTCCTCGTCGAAGGTGACTCGGCAGGCGGGTCGGCCAAGCAGGGCCGCGACTCCAACGTCCAGGCGATCCTCGCCCTTAAGGGTAAGATCCTTAACGTCGAGAAGGCCAACCTCGTGAAGATGCTCGGCCACGAGGAAATCCGCACGATCATCAGTGCCCTGGGCTGCGGGATCCGCGACGATTTCAACATCGACAAGCGTCGTTACGGCAAGATCGTCATCATGACCGACGCCGACGTCGACGGGTCCCACATCCGCACGCTGCTGCTCACGTTCTTCTTCCGGCACATGCAGGACCTCATCAAGCAGGGTCGTGTGTACGTCGCGCAGCCGCCGCTGTACCAGGTCACGCGGCGCAAGAAGGCCGAGTACGTCCTCAACGAGCGCCGGATGCGCGAGGCGCTCACGGAGCTCGGCCTCGATGGAACCAGCCTCGTCATCCGCGACGCCGATACGGGCAAGGAATCCCGCCGCGTCAATGGCGAAGAGCTCAAGCGTGTCGTCGAACTGCTGGCGAAGCTCGAAGAGCTCGTCAGCGTCGTTCAGCGGCGCGGGATCGACTTCGCGGAATTTCTGGCCCGGCGCGACCAGCACGGCCGGCTGCCGCTCTATCGAGTGGTGGTCGAGGGACACGAGCACTTCTTCCACTCCGCCGGCGATCGCGACGAGTTCATGCGGGACGAGAATCTGCTCATCGAGGAGCCGCAGCCGGGCGCCGTCTCCAGCGCTGACGCGCTTCCCCCCGGCGAGCCGGCCGAGAAGGCCGACAGCAACGACGGGCTCAAGCGGTTGCAGAAGAGCCAGGAACTCCACGAGGTCAAGGAGCTCGAAAAGCTCTTCGTCCAACTCGAACAGTACGGCCTGTCGATCGACGACTACTTCCTCACGCAGGAAGAATCCGTCAGCGGCGAAAAACTCGCGACGCGCTACGGCCTGGTCAACGAGACCGTCAACAAGGACATCGCCGGCGTCAGCCAGGTGCTGCCGGAGATACTCGCACTTGGCAAGCAAGGGATCGAGATCAAGCGGTTCAAGGGTCTAGGCGAAATGAACGCCGAGGAACTCTGGGAAACCACGCTCGACCCGACCAAGCGAGTCCTGCTCCGCGTGACGCTCGAAGACGCCGGCGAGGCCGAGCGGCTCTTCAGCGTCCTGATGGGCGAAGAGGTCGAACGCCGTCGGCAGTTCATTGAGGAACACGCACTCGAGGTGAAGAACCTCGACGTGTGAGTCGAAACCTCTGATCCTGAATCCGAAGCGGCCGTCCGAATCCCGGGCGGCCGCTTTTCATTTGGGTGCGGGAAACCGCGCCGCCAGTTCATTGACGGGACCCAGCGGCGTGAGTTCCGTCGTGGTGCGGTTGTAGAGGTAGAAAAACCGATCGGGCTGGTGGCGGGCGTAGTACTGCACGATGCGCCAGTTCTCCGGCCCCAAATCGTGGGCGCGGACGATCGGCGCGTCGTCAGGGTTGGCCGTGTCGATGTTGTAGACCGGTTCCTCATGATAGAGGCCGCCCGGGTCGTAGTGGAACAGGACGACTGCGGGGACGTGTGGAAGGTGGGCGAGCTTGTCGTTCACGTCGGCCAGCAGCGGCGTCTGCATGTAGCGATCTCGCTCCCCCCGAAGCTGCGGCAGCGACGCGAGCGAGAGTGCCGCGAGTGCCAAGGCGACTGCGGATGTGAATGTACGCGGTAGGGTACGCCGCAGGACATGTTCGCCGCCAAGGCAGAGCGTCTGGAACGCCGGGATGCACGCGATGCCGTAAAGATTGAGGAACGACGGGTAAAACGAGTAGGCCAGCGGCATGGTCAACACGCCGGCGGCGAGCGCCGCTCGTGTGCCGTGACGCCGCAGACACAGCAGGCCCACGGGAAGCAGCACGAATGTTGCGTGAGCGGGAAGCGTGATGTCGGCGACGGTCGCGAGTCGCTCCGAAAGCCATGTCTGTGCAAACGGAATCGTCGCATGTCGTATCACGTCTTTACGGAAGAAATCGGCATAATACTCGCGAACCTGCGCGAGGTCGGACACGGCCTCCGCCGGTGCCGTAGCGGGTGTGTAACGAAACTCCAACCCCGGGAACGTCGTGCGCACGTAGTGACCCAGTGGCGTCTCCAGGTAGTGGCCGGTCACGTGCTCGTCGAAGACCAACTGCAACGCCAGAAACGGAAGTGCGGCGGCGGTCACAATCGCGAAGGTGACGAAGGCCCGACGACCGCGCCCCTCGCCACGTAACGTGTCCCATGCGAACAGAACGCAGATCGGCCCCACGAAGCACACTGCGTCGAGCGGCCGGGTAATTGCGGCCCAGCCCGCGCAAACGCCGAAAGCGGCTGCCCACCCGTACGACCGCCTCTCCCGCCATCGCAAATGACACCACGCGGCCAGCAGCACCAGCAGCATCATCGGCTGGTACGACTCGGCCGTGATCGCGCCTTCACGCATGAAATGCAGGGCGATCGCCATGAGCACGGCCAGCAATCCCGACACGCCGTCGAACAGCTCCGTCATTACGGGGTAGAGCATCGCCACCGCGAGCCCGCTGATGATCGCCGACGTCACCCAGTAAGGCGCCCCGAGCCAAACGCCCGGGACGTACAGCATGGCGGCCCCGGGGAAATACGTCGCGGCATAGACGGGCTCGACGAGGATGTGGAACGATTCGAAAAACGGCGCCAGTTCATGCGCGGGCAACCACAGCCGCCCGCTGGCGAGCATGCGGGCCTGCAGCAGGTACATGTACTCGTCGTGGAACTTCGGAATGAAGTCCCGCCCGGTGAGCATGGCGCTCAGGAGGAAGTACCACCCGCACAGCAGGAACAGGATCGCGAACGTCGCCCATTTCTGCGCACGCGTCGGCGCCCGAAGCCGATCGATCAGGACACTGGCGCGAAGGCGGAGCGCCGGCACGCAAACCATCACCCCCGCCACGCCCAGTGCGACCCAATACCGCGTAAGTTTTTCCGGATCGAAACAAAACGCGAAGAGTGCAAATCCGATCGCCAGGAGCACCATCATCAGAGGTCGGTTCACCGCACGGGCCTCTATCGCCGGGGCGGTCGATTGATCTTCCTTCGCGGCCGGCGGGAGCATGGGGCCGCATTATTCGCATCCCCGGTAGGGGGGCAAGGTCGCTTGTTCAAAGCATCTTCTGCACGTATGCCACGTCCAGCCACCGATCGAACTTGTTCCCGACCTCGCGAAGCAGCGCCACCTGCGTAAACCCGAGCCGCTCGTGCAGGCGGATGCTGGGCGTCTGGTCGGCGGAAATGATCCCGATGACGGTGTGGTGCCCGACTTCCGTCGCCCGCACCAACAGGTCCGCCAGCAACGCGCGCCCCAGCCCCCGGTGAAGCAAGTCGTGTCGGACGTAGACCGAGTCCTCCACGGTCCGCCCGTACGCCGCCCGCCGATGGAACGGCGAAAGGCTCCCCCACGCGAGAACCTCCCCCCCCGGCGCCACGGCCACCGTGACCGGATGTTTCGGCCCGTGGTCGCCAAACCACTGCACACGCACGCTCAAGGGGTCCGCCTCGGTCTGGTACGTGCACGTCGAGTGATAGACGTAGTGGTTGTAAATCTCGTGAATCGCCGGCAAGTCGGACCCGGTCGCCAGGCGAATGCTGAACTCGACGTTCGATGCCCCGGTCGCGCACATGGCCGCTTGTTGTAGCACGTCCGTCCCCGCCCGTGTTAGCACAATTCAGCGGAGGGGCTCGCCATTGGTCAAATTACTCGGCACGCCGCTGGGATAGTTCTGCTGCAAAAACTGCTGGATCGCCTGGATACGTGCGTCCGGATCCGGATGCGTGGCGAGTATGTTTGGGCCGCGCCCCGCGCTGCCCGCCGACTCCTTGAGGATCCGCATCACCTCCAGCATCGCCGCCGGCGAGTACCCGGCCTGTGCCATGTACTTCAGGCCGTACGCGTCCGCCTCCAGCTCGTCGTTGCGCGAGTACTTGAGCTGCAACATCTGGTTCACCGCCTGCGCGATGACCGCCGCCGAGTACCCGTGCCCGCGGTCGTCGCTCGCCGCCACGCCCACCGCCGTCGCCAGTGTCGACCCGAGCTGCCCGCTCGCCATGTGCTCGGCCGAGTGCCGGTTGATCACGTGCCCGGTCTCGTGCCCCAGCACCCCGGCCAGTTGAGCGGTGTTACTCATGCGGTCGTAGAGCGCCCGCGTGATAAAGATCTGCCCGCCCGGCAGCGCAAAGGCATTCACCGTCTTCGGGTCGGCCAGAAGGTAGAAGTGAAAGTTGCCCCCGTACGGGGAGCGTGCCGCGTCGGTTGAGTCCACGAGTTCCTTGCCGACGCGAGCGACAGTCGCCGCGTCCGGATCGCGTGCCGGGTCCAGCGCCCCGCCCATCTGATTCGCCATCTCCGGGGCCGACTGCAGCCCCAGCGCCATCTCCTGCTGCGCGTTCATCGCGACGTGCTGCTTCTCGCCGGTGACGGGGTTGACCTCGGTACGTGTCATGTACGTGATGACGGCGATCAGCGCCAGTACGCCCGCGATCACGTACCGCGCGCACCCGCTCGACGATCGGCGGTAGCCGTATCCTTGGCCGAAGAGCGTCATAAGTATGCTCCGGTAATAATTAACGGTTCACGGCACGCTGTGCCCGCGCCGCCTTGGCCAGTTCGTGGGCGACCTGACTGAGCTTCTGGTGAGCCAGCTCCGCGGCATAGTCCACGCGAATCGTCCGCCGATACGCGTCGACGCGCTGCACCGGGTCCGGCGTCGCGTCCGCCTGCGCCAAAAACGGGAGATGCAGCCGCTCCCAAAGTGACATGACCTCCGCGTACGTCGACGCCGTCCCCTTTCGCGGCCCCTGCGGAAGTTCCGTCGCCGCCAGCACGATCGAGTGCGGCGGCAATTCGCGAATCAGGTGGTCAACCGGACGCTCGTCGGCCGTCGGAAGCGCGACATCCTCCGTCGGCACAATCGCCACCGCCCGCCCGCCTCCCGCCACCGGGTACACCGCCGCCAGGAATGTCTCGACGTACAGCCCGTGTTCAGCCTGTAACTGCCGGACCATCAGAGCCGGTTCAATCGATCCCCACCCCGCCACCAGCAATTGCCCGTGTGCATAATTCTCCACGACGTGGCGTCCGTCGAGTTCATCCGCCGGACTTTCCGCGATGAGATCCAGTACGACCGTCCCCTCGCCGCACCGCTGGCGCCGCTGGCGACGGGCCTCCTGCAGCGGCATGTACAGCCGTGCCAGCGTGTCCCAGTCCCCGGCCAATCGCGCCAGATGCTCTGCGTCAACCAGTGCCCGCTCGGCCGCCAGGTACTCGGTGTCCACGAGCAGTTCCTGCCCGCGCTGGCACAGGGCCTGAAGATCGCCGGAGGCCGATGTCGTCATGCCCGGGGATTCTACGGGAATCCCACGCCCGGCGAGAGCAGGGAAAATTACAGTTCCGGCACCGCCTGCATCTGGTCATCATCCGGCGCGTCGTCCGGCTTCCACTTGTAGAACAACCGTGCGATGTGGTCGGACCCCACGCGCAATGCCCGCTCCCGCACCGCCGCCGGATACACCCGGTCGCTCGGCCGCTGCGGCTTGGTCTGCCAGCTTACCGCCAACCCTTCCGGCACGTCCGTCGGGAAGAGCGTCTGCCCCGTGGCCGTGTCGATGACCTTCACGTTCGCGTTGAACACGCCGCGGAGGAGCTCCGACCCCGGTGTCATGTCGACGCCGGACGCGATCAGGTCCACGTACAGCACGTGCTTGGCCCCCAGCGCCCGCCCGACCTCGTGAATCTTCATCTTCGAGTATTCCGCCGGCCGTCCGTTCTGGAGCTCGATCAGCTTCTCCGGATCAATGATCGTGATCTGCGGCGGCTTGTCCTTATCCGCCTTGAGGTTCTCGTTCATCGCCATGGTGACGAACCGCGTGACCTGCTCGGAGTCGGACATCGCGCCGACCGGGTTGCGATAGTTCTCAACCAGGACCAGGGTCGGCTCCGGCCCGATCGTGTAGACGGGGTCCACGGCGCCCGGGCCCAGGACCTTGCTCGCGACAACCGCGCCGGCGCCGACGGCAGTGCACCCGGCAAGACCGGCGAGCAATAACAGCGAGAGATAGCGCAGCCCGCGGATCGATTTCATTACCGTTGCCTTATTCGTGTTCATTTGGGACTCCGCGATCCGCAGCTAACCTCACTCTTCGTCCATCTCGTGCGTGAAGAAGTGCTTCGCCACCTCGGTCGTGAACGCGTCGACCGTCCCAGCATAGATGCGGTTGTCGTTGGCGTTGGGCGTCCCTTCGTCCGGCGCCTTCTTCGGGAATACGGCGTGGACGTCCGACTCCTCGTAAACCGTGGTCGCCTTCCCGTCCTTGATGTCGATGACCTTCAGCGACCCGACCATCGACCCGCGGAACAAATCCACCCCCGTCGCCGGCCGGGTCGAAAGCCCCTCGATTTCGATGTAGATCAGCTTCGTCAGGCCCGTCTTATTCCCCAGGTGCGGCGCCACCTCGGTGATCGGGCGCGCCTGTGCCTGCGGATATTGCGCCTGGTACCGTGCGATCGACGCCGGTTGGACCGGGAAGACCGTCCCTTCGAGTTCCTTCACCTTCCCGTGCTGGGCCTCGATGAGTTTGTTCTGGATGGCCGTCGCCGTATCAAGCTGGATGGTCGGCCAGTCAATTCGGATCCCGCGGTCCGACCAGACCATCACGCCCACCGCCTGTCCGGGAAGGCCCTTGTACTGCGCTTCGACCTTCTGCGGGATCACCCGGCTCGCCAGCACGCCGGCGGCGCCGAAGATGTTGCACCCGCCACACAGCAGCAGCAGGGGGGTAAGCACGAATGCGGCAAGAGTGGCCTGACGGAATCGGTCCATAACGGATGACCTCCGCGCGTGTGAGCGTCCAAGGGTGCCTGACAAGTTGGTTCGCGAGTGTCTGACGTCGTTCCGAGCGTGCGGGCGATCAACCCCAGCCGTCGAGCCCGCGGGCGTGGATGAAGATCTTCCAAGCCCACGCGGCGACGGCGAATCCCAGCAGCGGGATGAGCCAGTAGTTATACGGTATTTGGCGAAAGATTCGATGGGCCGGCCGCCCCGTCACCACCTCGTAAGCCGCCACCCAGAAGAACACCGCGCACAACCCCGCCAGCACGAACCCCATCGGCTGCAGGTACAAACTCGCCAGGAAGCGCCCCCGGACAAAATGCGCGAAACTGGTCGTCATCCCGCACGACGGGCAGGGGATCCCGGTCGTGTAAAGGAAATTACACGGACGCAGCCGAAGGATCGTCAGTCCCGTATGCGTCCCCGTGCCCGCAGGATTGGGAGTTAGCAGCGCCGCCAGCAGCAAAAGCGTGAGGCAACCTCCGGCGATCCCAAGCGATAGCAGCCGACCCCAAAGGCCCAATCGCGACTCGGTAAAGCGCGGTGCATAGATAATAGGCTGAGGCGGTCGAATCACGCGAGCGCAAGTTTAGGTTCCACGTCCTGTTGCGGCAAATCGCCCAAAAATTCCGCACCTGCGACAAAAGTTTCTGCTACTTCTGCGTCTCCGTGAGATTAAGTCACAAGTCGTTGTCGTACATAGATTTTTAATCTGTGAGTAACTGATGAGGTTACGTTTTGGCCGTTGACAACTTAGGCGGGTCAACCCTATGGTGTCGCGCGTCATCCCGCAGGTGAGTTTTGTTACGCCCGAGTCCGCTGCCGCGGCAAAATTGGTTTGCGGCACCTGACGCAGGCTTCGTCGCTCGCACGCGGGTTGTCCGACCGTTCTCAGCGCGAAATCCAGACCAGGAAATCGGGAGAGAGTGTGTGTCGACGGCGATGACCGCAATCGCCGCGGGCATCAGTGTCGAGCAGCACGTGGAGGGATGCTCGACGACCCAGGCGTCCGTGCAAGGATCGAACCAACCGTCTCCCCGGCAACAGCGGCCTCACCGCACTACCGCGGCGTCCGCAGCAGTAGCAGCAGCAGAGAAAGAGTGGCTTCGCACATGCGCGTGTTCATGCTCGGCTGGGAATTCCCCCCGTTCATCAGCGGCGGTCTCGGCACCGCCTGCTACGGCCTGACCAAGGCCATGAGCGGCATCGGGACCGACATCCTGTTCGTGCTCCCACGCCCCGTCTCCACGCCCTTCTCCACCCACGTCCGCCTCGTGAGCCCGCGGCCCGGCAGCCCGCTGGAAATGCCCTCGACCGAGTACCGCCTCGACGAGTTCGAGCACGTCACCTTCCGCACCATCGAGTCGCAGGGGATGTACGACCCCTACGCTCGCCCGGAAGATCAGCCCAAACCCACCACGCAGGTCGTCGAGCACCGTGAGAAGACCCGCCGCGCCGTCCCGATCATGACCGGCGCGGGCGCCGTCGCCCAGGGAGCCGGAACCGGCCAACCCCAAGCCCAGCCGCAGCCCGCCCCACAGCCCGCCGCCGGTTCCCACTACGGCGGCGATCTCTTCTCCGAAATCCAGCGCTACGCCTCCCTCGCCGCCGAGATCGCGCGCCAGGAACAGTTCGACGTCGTCCACGCCCACGACTGGATGACCTTCCCCGCCGGCCTCGCCGTCGCCGGCATCTCCGGCAAGCCGCTCGTCGTCCACGTGCATTCGACCGAATTCGACCGCGCCGGGATGAACATCGACACCCGCATCTACGACATCGAACGCCGCGGCATGCAGGGCGCGATCAAGATCATCGCCGTCTCCGCCCTCACCAAGACCCTCGTCACCCACCACTACGGCATCGACCCCTCCAAAGTCGAAGTCGTCTACAACGCCATCGAAACCAACGGCTCCTTCGACGAGGAAAAGTACAAGATCCACAAGGACGAAAAGATCGTCCTGTTCCTTGGCCGCATCACCATGCAGAAGGGCCCCGAGTACTTCCTCGCCGCGGCCAAGAAAGTGCTGGAGGTCATGGAGAACGTGAAGTTCGTCATGGCCGGCTCCGGCGACATGATCCGCCGCACCATCGAAATGGCCGCTTCCATGGGTATCGGCCACAAGGTCCTCTTCACCGGCTTCCTCCGCGGCAAAGACGTCGACCGCGTTTTCAAGATGGCCGACCTCTACGTGATGCCGAGCGTCTCCGAACCCTTCGGCATCGCCCCCCTCGAAGCGATGTCCCACGACGTCCCCGTCCTCATCTCCAAGCAGTCCGGCGTGAGTGAAGTCATCAACCACGCCCTCAAGTGCGACTTCTGGGACGTCGACGAGATGGCCAACAAGATCATCGCCGTCCTCCGCCACCCCCCGCTCGCCTCCACCCTCCGCCAGCACGGCAGCTTCGAGATCAAGCGCATGAGCTGGACCGACGCCGCCAAGCGCTGCGTCGAGGTCTACAACCAAGCCGTCGGCGCGATCAACGGCGAAGCGACGCCGTAACAACGCGGTCAGGTCAGCGCGACAAAGCGATCGAGGAACATTCGCTCGGCCTCCGCGGCCGTCACGGGGACGATCCGCTCCTTGAGCGGCGTGCCGTCGATTCCCCACGGTTCCGGCGGCGCGTGCATCAGGTCACGACCTTCGGTGACCAGGAGCGTGTTGTCCGCGAGCCAGACTTCGTCGGCGACTGGCCAGGTAACCCTGAACTTCCGGAAGATCACCTCCAGCAACCGATCTTCCGCCGCGGAAAACGCCGGCAGTTGTGCCTTCACCGGCCGCGGCAAGTCGCTCACGTACGCCTCCGCCGCGTCGTGTAACAACCCAGCCAGTTGTAACTCCGCCGGCAGAATCCGCGACACCCGTACCGAATGCTCGGCCACGCTGTAAAACTCCCGGCAGTGCCCGTTGAATCGGCACTGCATCGCCAGCGAATGCGCGATGTCCTGAATGTCGATGTCCTCCGCCCGCGGATCCAGCGGATAAAACTTCCGCCCCGTGTACGTCTGGATCCAGCTCATTTTCCCGCCGGCGGCTTGACCACCCCGATCGTCAAGAGCAGGTTCGCATAGATCCGCTGGTCCCCCGTCGCGACGGTGAGGCAGACGTCTGGCATGGCCGCGACCTTGTAAAAGTTAAACCGCTCGACCTTCTGCAAGTCGAAGTCGTGCCCCGAGTCGTGCAGGATCTGCCGGAACTCGTTCCAGATCGGCGGATCGCCCGACAGTGAATTCGGCCCCGTCCGCGCGTAATCCATCACTTCCGCGTTCTCGAACGGACACGCCGTCACCAGCGCCGCAAGCACCTCCGTCACCAGCAGCTTCCCCGGCGCCAGGTTCAGATACACCACCTCGGCGTTGGGCCCCCGCGTCGTCCAATGCGGATAGTTCCCGTCCGAGATGAGCACCTTGGCCCCGTGTCCCGCCCGGGCCAGCGCCGCCGTGATCTGTGGGTGCAGCAGTTGCGACTTGAGCATGCCCTAGTCATATCGCTCCCCCCGCCCCGGAGCAACGTCTCGCACCGGCGCGCGCGGGGTTTAGACGGCCACTTTGACCACGACCTTCCGCACTGCGATCGGCTCTTCCACCCGAATGCTCGGCATGTGCGCATCGTGCGGGAAGAACACCGCGAACTCCCCAGTACGCAACGTGATCCAGTCCCCCTCCTTCCCCGCGTATTTGATCAAATCCTTCGCCTCGTCGTACGGCTGGCTTACCACGAGCCGCTCGGTCGGCGCCACCGCGACCCGTTCGACCCCGTTGGCGACGAACTGGATGTCGATGTTCCGCCGGTGCGATTCGAAGAACCCGTCTTCGATCGACTTGCTGGAGTAATCCTGTACCAGCGCGAACACGCCCTCGGCCACCTCCGTCCGTCCCACCGGCAGCGCGCGTGCGTCCGCTTCCTTCAGAAACTGAAACCCCCGTGCAAGTCGAAACGAAATCGGCGCGTAAAGGTTCGCGCGGTCGAGTAGGTCGTGAATCATGTTCGCTAGTTTAACCCCGGGCCCGCGCACCGTCCCGCCGCACGTGAAATACACCCCTATCGGCCATCCGTTGAAGAAAATTTAACGCGCGCGAAATAATTTCCACTTCCCATAAATCTCCGGGAAATCACGCACATTTTTCCCTTTTTCTCCCTTCAACAACGAACCCGCCGCCCGTGTAGAGGTAATAGATCGGGCTGGCTCAACCGTGCCTACCCGCACTTGAGCGACTAGGGCTGACCCAACCAATTTGTTCCAGGTGAGTAACCCGCCGTCGCAAGGGGCGCAATCGCCCCCCAAGGCAGTGGCCGTACAGGGAGATCGACGTGACCCGCAACAACAAGACACACTCGGCTCGCACAGCGAAGCGCGTCTTGAACCGCGTGAACCTCGTGCGAGGAATTCGCAGCACGGTCCTCGCGGGGCTCCTCGTCACCGCCGCCGCCTGCTCCTCCAACAAGGCCAATAACACCGTCGACCCCAAGGAACTCCCCAAGGCCTCCGGCCAGCTCAACGCCCCTCTCGTCCTCTCCGGCTCCCCCTCCCGCGACACCGCCGCCTACAACGCCTCCGAAGACTCCCTCGGCGGCGTCGGCTGGAAAAACCTCGAAGACCACGGCCCCAAGCCCACCAAGTACCGCCAGATCGACAACCCCGGCGCCGAAGACAAGCACGCCCGCCCCCCCGAAGGCGAACTCGGCGTCGTTTCCCACTCCTCCTCCGCCACCACCAAGCCCGCCTTCGATGCCTCCGACCTCCCCATCGAAGAATTCGACCTCCCCGACGGCAAGGTCCGCATTATGTGGACCCTCCGCAACTACGGCGGCGCTACCGTCACCAGCGACAACGCGAACATCGCCCGTCGCAAGGTTACCCTCGCCGCCCCCGACCTCACCCCTCTCGTCACCGTCGTCACCCAGCAGATCCCCGGCGGCGTCTGTGCCCCCATTCCCAACTCCAACGCCCTGATCATCACCTGCGACAAGGCCCAGCGCGAATCCGTCCTCCGAATCCTCTCCGAAATCGACGTCCCCGCCCGCCAGGTCGAAATCACCGCCAAGATCTTCGAAGTCTCCCACGACTTCGACTTCCAGCAGGGTGCCCGCACCCTCGTCAAGCACATCTCCTCCGACGGCGCCCAGACCGGCGCCGGCACCTTCAACGCCCCCCAGTTCCAGAACGCCGTCGCCGGTGGCGCCGCCCCCAACGGCTCGGTCATCGACCTCATGCAGGTCTGCAAGCAGTACGGCCTCTCCTTCGAAGCCTCCTTCCAGATCCTCGCTCAGGAAGGCCTCATCAAGGTCGTCTCCTCGCCCCGCATGACCGTCGCCATGGGCTCCACCGGCACCCTCCTCGCCGGCCAGGAAATCCCGATCCAGCAGGCCACCATCGTCAACAACGCCCTCCAGGCCACCACCACCTACAAGCCCGTCGGCGTCCAGCTCTACATCACCCCCCAGGCCGTTGGCAAAAACCGCGTCAAGCTCCACACCATCTCCGTCGTCTCCTCCCTCAGCGGCTTCACCCCGCTCCCGACGATCAACGGCGACGGGACCAACTTCCAGAACCTCATCGTCAACCCCGTCATCGACACCCGCGAGGCGGAAACCGCCGTCACCGTCGAGGACGGAAACACCCTCGTCATCTCCGGCCTCCGCATGGTCCGCCAGATCACTCGCACCGACAAAATCCCCGGCCTCGGCGACATCCCCGTCCTCGGCTGGATGTTCAAAAACCAACGCACCCAGCAGCAGCAAACCGACCTCTACTTCTTCGTCACCCCCACCCTCCTCTAGCAACTTCCCCAACCGGCATCACTGAAGTTTTCGGGGGCGACCCGGCCGCTAAGACGGGTCGCCCCAGCCGTTTTTGTGGCATGTCACCTCATTGGGCCTGTCCGCACCCGGTCCGATTCTCGACGCCCCGCCCCAATCCCGGTAACGTTATCCCGTTCCCCAGCCGGCCACCCAGCCGCCGCGCCCTGCGGGACGCCCCACACGAGAGGTCCCGCACGGCGATGACGCATTCGGAGCACGCCCCCACCACGTCCGACACCCCCGTCCACCCCCCCGGCTTCCGCCCACGCCGCGGCCTTAATTGGGCGTTCCTCGGCCTGTTGTACACCTCGTACTACATGTGCCGCTACAACTTCTCGATTGCCAACAAGTCCATTTCTAACGAGTTCGGCTTCAACGCGTCCCAGATGGGCGCGATCATCACCACCAACCTCCTCGCCTACGCCTTCGGACAAATCATCAACGGCCTGCTCACCGACCGTATCGGCGGCAAGAAGGCCATGCTCATCGGCGCCGCCGGCACGATCGTGATGAACGTCGCCTTCGGCGCCGCCAGCTTCGCCGGCACCCTCGGCCTCTTTATCGCGCTCTGGGGCCTCAACGGCTACGTCCAGGCCTTTGGCTCCCCGGGAATGGTCAAGATCAACACGGCCTGGTTCTCGCACCGCGAGCGCGGTCGCTTCGCCGGGATCTACGGCTTCATGATCAACCTCGGCCGATTCTTCATCTTCCAACTCGGCCCCGGACTCCTCGCCGGCACCCTCTTCTGGGGCGCGGTCACCTTCGCCCCCCTCCACTGGCGCTGGCTCTTCTGGGCCCCGTCGATCATCTGCGCCGTCGTCGCCGTCTTCATGGCTTTCGTCGTCAAGCAGACTCCGGAGGAAGCCGGCTTCCACCACATGTCCCCCGCCTCCAAGGCCCCACACCCCGCCGCCGACCCCCTCAACCCCAATGACCCCCGCCAGTACGAAACCCCGCCCCGCGTCGACGAGGTCCGCGCCTCTTTCAACCAGGTCCTCGTCACCATCCTCTCCAACCCCGGCGTCTGGTTCACCGCCCTCGCCTACGCCTGCACCGGCGCCGTCCGCCAGGCCGTCGACCAGTGGTTCCCCCGCTACATGATCGAGGTCCACCACGCCGACCTCAAAGGCGCCCAGTTCCAGTGGCTTGCCTTCCTCATCCCATTCGTCGCGTCCGTCGGGTCGCTCGCCAGCGGCTACATCTCCGACCTTTTTTTCCGCTCCCGCCGGGCCCCCGTGGCCGCCGGCCTTTACCTCGTCGAAACCGTCATCATCCTCGCCGCCGCCCAATTCCACTCCGCCAACGCCGCCGTCGCATTCTTCGTCCTTATCTCCCTCACCGCCAACTCCACCCACTCCCTGCTCGGCACCGCCGCCGCCATGGATATGGGCGGCCGAAAAATGGCCGGCTTCGCCTCAGGCCTCATCGATTCCTTCCAGTACTTCGGCGGCTCCCTCGCCGGCATCGCCCTCGGCATGCTCATCGACCACCACGGCTGGGGTTCCTACTTCTACTTCATGGCGCCCTTCGGCGTCATCGGCGGCCTCCTCATGATCTTCGCCGGCCATACCCTCACCGCCAAAGGCGACGGCCAGCACTAACCCCTCCGCACCAAACGAAAAGGGCCGGATCGTCTGATCCAGCCCTTATGCTTCATTCCATTATCGACGCATCATTTCTTGTCGAGCGCCGCCAACTCCTCGCCGAGCCCATGCGCCCGATTCGTAGTAATCGACTTCGCCCCCCAATCGACGTACCGCTTCGCCGTCTCCACGTCGTCGACGGTCCAGATGTGTAGCTCCAGCCCCGCGTCCGCGATCTTCTTGCACGCCGCCTCATCCAGCGGCGGCGCCGCCTGCAAATCCAACCCATCCGCGCCAATCTTCTTCGCCGTCGCAATCCAATCGTCCACGTTCGGCTTGGCCAGGTACTGTCCCGGATGCGCCTTGTCCTTCTTGTAGTTCGCCAGGAAGTAGTGCTTGTACTCCGGCAACCCCTTCTTCGACGCCTCCAGCGCGTCCGCGTGGAAGCTGATCACGATCACCTGCTCCGGCGTGAGCTTCCTCTGCTTCACGATCTCCACGAACGCCGGCACCACGTCGATCCCGCTCTTGATCTCCGTATAGACCCCGTGGTGCGCGTCCGGGATGCTGTCGTACAACTCGTCGAGCGTCGGGCACTTCTCCCCCTTGTACTTCTCCCCCTTAAACGACCCCACGTCCACCGCCCGCACCTCTTCGAGTGTCGCGTCCTTGATGACCACCTTCTGCTTGTTCCCGCTGGTCCGGTACGTGTCCGGATCGTGACAGATCACGACCTTCCCGTCCTTCGTCAACTGGATGTCCGTCTCGAGATACCGGTCCCCCTGTTTCCACCCCAGGTTGTACGCGGCCATCGTGTTCTCCGGCGCCACCAGGTTTTCACCGCGGTGACAGGCCAGCATCACTTTCCCGTATTCCGTCGCCATCGCCGTCGTCCCCGCAATTCCAAGGAGCGTGCACACCACCGCCGAAAACAGTTGGTTCTTCATGCCCGAAAAGCATCGCGTCCGCGCCGCCCTTGTGCAAGCCCGGGCCGGCGGCGAAACTCGCCCGACTCATGAAGCTTTCGGTTAGCACGTACAGCCTCTGGCGCTGGCGCAAGGAAAACGACAAATCCCTCGCCCAAGCCGTCGACTGGATCGCCGAAAACGCCGACGTCCCCGGCGTCGAAATCTCCGTCCCCGGCGAAGGCTTCGACCTCAAGGCCGCCTCCGCCCTCCGCAAACGCGCCGAAAAGCACGGCCTCGCCGTCGTCTCCTACTGCGTCGGCGCCGAACTCCTCGTCCCCGCCCCCGCCCAGCGCAAGGCGATTGAACAACTCAAAACCCACGTCGACATCGCCGCCGCCCTCGGCGTCCCCTCCATGCGCCACGACGTCACCCGCGGCTTCGGCGACTACTCCAAGGGCCTCAAGATCCCCCAGACCTTCGACGCCGCCGTCAAATGGATCACCCCCGCCATCCGCCAGGTCGCCGACTACGCCGCCGGCAGGGGGGTCAAAACCTCCCTCGAAAACCACGGCTTCTACATGCAGGAATCCAAGCGCGTCGAGAAACTCCTCAAAACCATCGACCACGAAAACTTCGCGTTGACCCTCGACATGGGCAACTTCCTCTGCGTCAACGAGAACCCAACGGACGCAGTCGCCCGCCTCGCCCAATACGCCGTCATGGCCCACGCCAAGGACTTCCACTCCCGCCCCAAAGAAACCATGCCCCCCACCGGCTGGTTCGCCACTCCCACCCCCATCGCCCTCCGCGGCGCCATCGCCGGCCACGGCGTCATCGACATCCCCGCCGAGCTTAGACTCCTCAAAAAAGCCGGTTACGATGGCTACCTCTCCCTCGAATTCGAAGGGATGGAAGAACCCACCCAGGCCATCCAACTCGGCCTGGACTATCTCCGCCAGCAACTCCAATCACTCAGGTAAGACCAGCCATGGAAATCAACCCCATCCCACCCCAGGACCCCAACCAGCCGCAGCAGCAGGGGGGTAATCCGCCCGGCACTTACTCCCTCCAGTTCAAGCACAACCCCGTCGCCGCCCGCGTCCCCGAAGGCGTCTCCTCCGGCGTCTTCTCCACCGGCGCCCTCGTCCAGAACCTCAACAACGAATACGTCATCGACTTCATCCAGGGCCTCGCCCGCCCCGCCCAGATCGTCGCCCGCGTCGTCATGACCCCCGCGACCATGCAGCAGTTCATCATGGCCATCGGCGAGAACCTCAAGATGTTCTCCGACAAGTTCGGCACCCCCCAGCCTCTCCCCAAACCCGTCAATCCCCGCCAACCGAACATCGAGGAAATCTACTCCGAACTCAAACTCAACGACGATCTCCTCAGCGGCACCTACGCCAACGGCGTCATGATCGGCCACTCCCCCTCCGAATTCGTCCTCGACTTCCTCACCAACTTCTACCCCAAGAGCGCCGTCTCCTGCCGCGTCTACATGGCCGCCCAGCAGATCCCCCGCCTCGTCGACACCCTCCAACCCTCCCTCCGCCAGATCCTTGCCAAGCAACAACAGCAAGGCGGCGGGCCCCCGACCGGAAACCCGCCGCCTGCCAATCCTGGTTGACGCGTCGCGGCCGCACAACGCCGCCGCGCCGCGTCACGCTTGTCTGTTTAGGCCTGCCGGCGCCGCCGCATCACCAGCGGCAATCCCGCCGACGCCAGGAGCCCGAGTGATGCCGGCTCCGGAATCAGTTCCGCCGACACCGTGACCGCCAGGTCATCGATGCGGCTGTTGGCCGCCGAACCCGACGAACCCGTCCCGTCCGACAGTGTCACGCGCACCGTCACCGGCTCGCTGATCGCATCGGTCACTGCCGCAAACGAGCTGTCATAGTATTTCCAGGTGCTACCTGTCTTGTCGATCGCCGCCGTGTAAATCGTCCCCGCATACCCGTCGGCGCTCCATCGGACCGTGTATTTGAGCGGTCCCGTCGCCGTGCTCCGCGACCCGAAGTCCAGATCGCTCAGCCGGATCGTGTACCCCGGATCTGGCGTAAACGTCATTTCGAACACCCCCGCACCCGTCACCGGCTCGACATAAAACCCGTAACAATTCACCCCCGTTGCCCCGGTGTAACCCGTCGAAACCGCGTTGTTAAACACCCCAGTCTGCGACGCCAGGTTGCTCGTCCCGGTCAGGTCGCTCACCGTGAAGTTTACCGGCGTCCCACTGCTCGCCGGCACGTTCTTGACCGACGGCGGCGACGCGCCCACCACGTTGTCGAAATTCCACGTGATCACCGCGGCATTCGCCAATCCGGCCATCGCCGTCACAACGGCCGCCGCTGCCAATACACCATTCCGACCAAAAGTGGATCGCATTTGTTCTCCTAGCTCCATGCCCGAGACGGGTCGAATCCGTGCGACGATTCGCAAGATTCCCAAGACGTGCCTTCCCTGTATACACCCGATCCGCGCCCCGGTCCAATGAATTCGTCCTTTAACGCTATCCGAAGCACACCCTGTTAATCCAGGTAATCTGTGTCGGCACGGAGACCCCTGCTATTGCGGCATCGTCGTCGGCGTCGTCACCCCAGGCTTCGCCAAATACGGCGGCGGCCACTGGAACGGCCCCTCGTGCCACGGCAGTAACCGCACATAAAACGTCGTCTCCCCCGCCCCCGCCGCGAGTTCCACGTCCCTCCACGTCTGCTGCACCCCTGTGGGCAACTGAATCCTCAAATCATGCAACCCCGGCGAGAGTTCCATCGGCACCACAAACGTCGTCCGCGGCAGCAACTCCCACACCCGCGTATCCGCCTGGCTCGTCGCCTTAAGCAGCAGTCCCGCCCCCGCTAGCGCCGCCCCCGCAATCAGGTCTCGTCGCTGCGCCGACCCCGACCCTGTCGCCCCGCGAATCCCCTCCACCGCCCCCGCCGCGAGCAATCCCGTCCCGATCGCCGACTTGATCGTCCGGATCGTATCGATTGACTGCCACACCCGGTCCTGCGCCAGCATCAGCATGTCCACCGTCGGCTTCACCACCTCGTTGTTGTTCGCAAGCGCCTTCCCGTCCACGTAAATGGTCGGACACGGGATTGGCCCCTCCTGCTGCGCCGTCGGCCGAAACCCCGCGATCGACCCGTCGAACTCCGTCTCGATCTTCGGCCCATACCCGCTGTCGATCACCAGCAGGAAGTTACTCCGCGCATTGACCGGCGCATCCGCCGTCTGCCCCAAATCCGGCCGCAGCTCCCGCGCCCGCGCGAAATTCGTCTCCGCCAGGTCATCCCGCCCCAACCGCTGCCAGCTCTTGGCCAGCATCAGATACCCCAGCGCGAACTTCGACTCCACCTCCCGATACTTGTCCGAGTCCTTCGACTCCCCGTAATCCCGCAGCTTGAACAGCGAGTTCTCAAACGCCGCCCGCGCGTTGTCATAGTCATGACGCGCGTAATAAATCAGCCCCAGGTAAAAGTTTACCATCGCCCGATCGAACGGCTGCCCCTTCCACACCTTCAGCGACTCCGACACCATCACCGCCCCCAGCGTCCGCCCGCCGTTGTTCACGCCAACGGAGTTCATCACCTCATACGCCTTCAGAAACGCCGCCTCCGCCTCATCGAACTGATAATTCGTCAGCGACACCGACCCGAGCCGCACGTTATTGAGGACGAAATCCTCGTTCGTCTTCCCCGCCATCGGCCGCAGCGTCCCCGCCGCCCCCGAAAAATCCCCACTATAAAACGATGTCACCGCCTCCCGACCCTGCCGAGTCGCCGTCGACTCACACCCTGCGAGCACCGTAAGTGCCAACAAACCCCCGATCCCCCGTAGGGTCCGCTTCACCGGGCGGTCATTTTTACGGCTTCTCATCGGCGTTCACCCCCTAATCCAAAAACCCCCGCACCGCCGTCTTCCTCACCTCATACTTATCCGCCCAGACCACCTCCCGCGTCCGCAAGTCCACCAGCCGGTACGCACACAAGTACCCCGACGACCGCGCCGACGACGTCACGTTCGTCAGCGAATCAAACCGCGCCGTCAGCTCATGCGTCGGCTGCATCGAATCCGGACTCGGCCCCAAATCATGCGTCTCCAGCTCGCTCCCCCTCACCGCATAAAAATCCGCCTTGTTCATGATCCACACGAACCGATCCCGCGTCCCCCCGCCCGCCAGCAACTCCCGCACCCGCGTCACAAACGCCCGCTTCTGCCCCGCCGGCAGAATCTCCCCGCTCATGTAATTCTCCACCGGCTGGATCACAACGCGTAACTTCCCCTCCCGCGCAATCGCCTCCTGCACCCCCGGCGCCGCCACGATCGACATCGCCATCCGATCTGTCATCGCCGTCAGATCATCGGCGCTCAGAGACGTATTCGTCCCCGCCGACACCGCCGACGCACACCCTATTCCATTAACACACAGGAAAAGGAACCACAGATGGACACAGATGAACACAGATAAAGGCAGAATTCTCATTCCCTTCTTCCATCTGTGTTCATCTGTGTCCATCTGTGGTTAAGTATCTTCAACGACCAACGCGAACTTCATACGCCAGGGGAATCATCTCCCGCGTCTGCACGTTGTTGAGCGAAAACTCAAAGTGGTAATAGCTCGTCCCCCGATTCGCGAGCTCCGACACCACCCCCGACAACTCCCACTCCGGCTGCACCGACGTCGGCGGCACCACCACCCCGCCCCCGCCGCTCCCCGCCGGCCGACGATCCGTCTGCCCGAACGTATCCGGCGCCGCCCCCGGCGCCCCACCCGTCTCCAGCTCCTCCGACCGCACCCGATTGATGTGCGCCCGATTATCCACCAGGAAAATCCGATCCCGCCCGTACTGCCCGATGTTCGTCTTCAGCCGCTGCAGGAAAATGTCATAGTTGAAGTTCGCCTCCGTCGTCCGGTTCTCGATCTTCGTCACCACCACCGGCCGCCGATTCGGCCCGTTGAACTCCGGCAACGCCAAGATCTTCTGTACCAGCAGGTCGGAAGCGTTCACCACCTCCTTCGACTGAAGCCCCGCATCCCGCGAATCCAACTGATCCACCGGCGGCCGATCCTGCCCATACCCGTGCGGCTTGTCCGCGCATCCCACGATGCCCACACCCAGTAACCCGCAACACACAATCCCAAAGCCGCTCTTCACCATGACACTCATCTCCTTGTCACCCAATACGATACGCCCCGCGCACCGGGTCATCAATCGACACCGATTCCCCATTTCCTGCCAGCATTCTACCCTTAAAGACACCCCTCCCCCCCAAACGCTAGTCCCTCCACGTGCGCACGGATTCTTGTCTCCTACTTCAGCGCATCCGCGCCATACCCTCCCGCTCCTTGAGGTTCTTTCCCATAAACCCCGCCCACCTCCTCCACCGGCAAATTCGGCTTGCTCTTCCCCGGCTCATCCTCACACCACCACCAGTTCTCCTTAAACACAAACGTCTCCGGCGCCGTCCCCGGCCCCACGTTCACCGGCGTCGGACAATCCTTCGCGCGAAACACGAACACGTTCCGCTCCATCGTCACGTTCCGAGACGCCACGAACCGCGCTCCCGTCGTCTCCTGCAACACTCGAAACAACCACTTCTCCGGATACTCGATCGTGTTGTACCGCACCACCGCCCCGTCCACCCCCACAAACGCCAGCGGCGTCGTCGACCCCCGAAATTCGCACCCCTCCACCGTGATCTTCGCCGCCTCGTACGGCGCGTTGAGCGGCCGAAAGAACTCCAGGTCCGTCGCCCCGCCGATATTGATCGCCCGCTCCGCCGTGCCATACAGCTTGCAACGCCGGATCACGATCTCCGAACTCCCCCCCTTCATCTGCGGCCCCGTCGCCGGCAACCGCCGCCCTTCCACCGGCCCCGTCGCCGCCGTCGCCGTCGGATTCCCGAAGATGCACCACTCGATCACCCCCCGGTGACACCCCACCATGTCCACCGGCTGCCCCGTCCACCGCCGCACCAGGCACCGCCGAACCGCAAAGTCCGTCACCCCCGAAAGCTTGATCGCGTCCCGATTCTCCCCCGGGCCCACGTCCGTCACCGTCACGTCCTCGATCACCACATGATGCGACGGCGTGTCAAACGTCCCCGCGTCGTCCACGTTGATCCCGTTCCCCGACTGCCCCCGGCACACGAGTTGCCTGAGCACCACGTGCGAGCAATCCATCAAATGAAACGCCAACACCCCTCCCTCAAACACCGGCGGATGCTCCGGGTCCTCCCCCTCGATCACGATCGGCCGCCCCTCCTCCCCCGCCACATTCTCCATCGACACCCCGGGCTGATACGTCCCCGGCGCCAGTCGAATCACGTCTCCCGGCCGCGCTTGCCCCACCGCCCCCATCAGCCCCGCCGTATTCGACACCCGGATCTCCCGTGCCTCGGCAACGACGCACGTAAGCGCCAGAACCGCAACCAGTCTTGTGATCATCACTCCCTCACCTTGTTCACCGTATACCACGCCATCGACGTCCTCAGCCCCGTCCCATCCTCCGCCGCCAGTTTCGGGATGGACATCTCATACACCTTCCCCCCGAACACCTCCCCGAGCACCAGCCGCACGCTCCGCCGATCCCCCGATAATTCCGCCCGCACCACCTTCACCGGCGTCTTATCCAGCTCATCGCTCCCGTAATCTTTGTGATACTCATACCGATAGTGCAGCAACTGATACAGCGACGCATCGGCAGCAGCAGGGGGGAGCGCCTTCGTAAACGTCAGTAAAAACCCATCCCGCTGCAATTCCATCTTCTGCACTTCCAGCGGCACCGTCCCCGTAAACGTGATCTTCCGCACCCCATACGTCCCCCCCGCCCACCCCCGATTCGTCAGCCCCGCATACATCGCCCCGTCCGGCCCGAACGCAAACCGGTTCGCCCCCTCCAGCGTCGGATCATTCAAAAACGGAAACACCGCCCCCTGGTACTCCCCGCCCACCTTCTCCATGAAAATCCGCGTCACGATCGGCGAAGTCGTATCCCCGCAAAACATCTGCCCCGCGAACGGCCCGAACTTCCCCGCCGTCGTGTCAAACACCGGCCCGTTCACCGACTGCCCCACCCGCTTGTACGGCAACCACACCACCGGCAACGTCCTCATCTTCCCCAGTTCCTCAATCGTCGTCGTCTTCGCCGACCCCGTAAACCCCGGCTTAAACGTCAACGACGCCGGATGCTGATAGAACCGCCCCTTGCGCAAATGGTAAATGCAGTTCGTCGCCACAAACTCCCCCTGCGACTCCGCACAAAAAATCTCCCCCGCCGGCGACATGACTAAACCATTCGGCGATCTCAATCCCCAGCAGAACGTCGAATACTTCCCCTCCGGCGAAATCACATACCCCGTCCCCCGATCCTTGATATCGGCCCCCATGAACCGCCCGCCCCATGGGTCATGGTCCGTGTGCTGCAGGTTCAGCGCCCCATACAGATTGCCCTTCGCATCCAACACCACCCCGAAATTGAACTCATGATAATTCCCCCCATACGCGAAGTCCTGCGAGATCGCCTCATACCGATCCGCCACCCCATCGTGATCCGCATCCACCAGCCGCGTAATCTCCCCCCGCTGCGTCACCAGCACCTCCCAGTCACTCACCGGCAGCGTTCCCAAGCACTCCGCCAGCCCGCTCGCAAACCGCCGCCACGCATTCTCCTTCCACGTCCACACGTCCCCCCGCCGCGTCCCCACAAACATCGTCCCATTCGTCGAGAAGTTCAGCCCCCCAACCTCCAGCAGCAGGGGGGTATCGGGGTCCGGCAGCGCCTCAATCTTGTAATACGTCCCCTTCGGCGCCGCCCCCGCCCCCCCCGCGAGCACCGCCATCAACATTGCCGTCACGCGTTTGATCTTCACTTCGCCTCCACCGTCACGGAGACCATCCCCGTCTTCCCTACCTTCGCCGCCGACGCTTTCACGTCCCACCCCGCCGGCGACGCTACCGCCTCAAACGCTCCCTCCGACGCCACCACGTTCGAATCCGCCCCCATCACCACATACGCCGCGCGGTCCCCCATATTCTCAAACAAGAACGTCCGCACAAACGTCCCCTCTTTCTTCCCCGCAGAAACGACCTCCCGCACCTCCACTCCGTTCACCTCATACATCATCTCCACTCCCTCCTTCCGCACCGCATACCCCCGCCACTTCACCACC